>Ga0209013_10000998_pt1 | contig 26180 bp, 21 predicted proteins | sample Cruoilmetagenom2_FD_187291 | JGI IMG/M metagenome (GOLD analysis project Ga0209013, IMG submission 187291) | Oil polluted marine microbial communities from Coal Oil Point, Santa Barbara, California, USA - Sample 2 (SPAdes) (version 2) | ecosystem: Environmental > Aquatic > Marine > Oil seeps ...
GGAGCAACCGGGTCATTGGATGCTTCCAATATGTTCAAACCGGCATTATCCCGTGGTGATATACAATGTATTGGCGCCACTACACTGGATGAATTCAGACAAAACATCGAAAAAGATGGCGCTTTAGAACGTCGCTTTCAAAAGGTAATTATTGAACCTACCAGCGTTGAAGAGACCATTCAAATTTTAAATAATATCAAAAACAAATATGAAGATCATCATAATGTAAGTTTTACAGATGAAGCGATTAAAGCTTGTGTTACTCTTACAAATCGATATATGACAGATAGATATCTTCCCGATAAGGCAATAGATGCTATGGATGAAGCCGGATCCCGTATTCATATAAACAATATTGTTGTACCCAAACAGGTTCTCGAATTGGAAAAACAACTGGAAGAAATCAGAGAACAAAAAAATGATGTTGTAAAGAGTCAGAAGTACGAAGAGGCGGCTAAATTACGTGATGATGAGAAACGCATTGAAAAAGAATTAGAAACAGCAAAATACGAGTGGGAAGAACAATCAAAATTACATAAAGAAACGGTTACGGAAGATAATGTGGCAGAAGTAGTGAGTATGATGACCGGAATTCCTGTTAACAGAATTGCAGAAGCCGAAAGTAAACGATTAAAAGACCTGCCAAATCTGATTAAAGGAAAAATTGTTGGGCAGAATGAGGCTGTTGCTAAAGTGGTGAAAGCGATCCAACGTAACAGAGTTGGCTTAAAAGACCCTAATAAACCTATTGGGTCATTTATATTTTTGGGTCAAACAGGAGTAGGTAAAACCCAATTAGCTAAAGTGTTGGCTACTGAATTATTTGACTCTCAAGATGCTCTGGTAAGAATTGACATGAGTGAGTATATGGAGAAATTTGCTATTTCAAGGTTGATTGGTGCACCTCCGGGTTATGTTGGTTATGAAGAAGGCGGGCAATTGACTGAAAAAATTCGTCGTAAACCATATGCTGTTGTTCTTTTAGATGAAATAGAAAAAGCTCATCCCGATGTTTTTAATATGTTATTGCAAATTTTAGACGATGGCTATATTACTGATAGTTTAGGCAGAAAAATTGATTTTAGGCATACCATAATCATCATGACCTCAAATATAGGTTCTCGCCAATTAAAAGATTTCGGGCAAGGTGTTGGATTTGGTACTGCAGCAAAAAAGGAACAAGCCGATTCTAATGCCAAAAGTATTATTGAAAATGCTTTAAAGAAAAGTTTTGCACCTGAATTTCTAAACCGTATTGATGATGAAATTATTTTCAATACACTAGAGCGCAAAGATATCCATGAAATCATTGATATTGAATTAGAAAAACTACTGAATAGAATATCTACCTTGGGCTATCAGCTAAAACTTAGTGATGAAGCAAAAGATTTTATTGTTGATAAAGGATTTGACAAACAATATGGAGCTAGACCATTAAAACGTGCAATTCAAAAATATATTGAAGATGCTTTAGCAGAAGAAATTGTCAATGCCAATTTAAATGAGAATGATACCATTTATATGGATCTTGATAAAAAAACAAAGGAACTCAAGATTAAGATTGATAAAACTAAAAAGTCAAAATAAATTTTCTCAGGCATAATGCCGGTTAAAAAGAGGTTGTCAATTATAACAACCTCTTTTTTATTGGTCTCCAAAACTAAAAAAACTCTGTATGCTTGTATACTGGAATTGACAGATATTAATAGAAGAGTTCAAAATCGTTATGCATTGTTCTTTATTTATTAAAGCTACTACTGTTTAACGTTAGTAAAAAGTTAACTTTCTAAAGGGTAATCCTTAGTCCCCAATACCTTCCGATATTTTATCCTTTATATCTCCCACTCTACCTTTTAACCTGAGTTCGATTAATACTAAAACGCATAGTTCATTGAAAACCTCCATATATGAGGCGGTTTTTTGCAGAACTAATAAATTAATTCAAGAAAAACTAACGAAATAGATGTGGTTTTCAGTGAATCCTAGAGGAAAGCTCACTAGACAGCAATCTTTGAGCTAAAAAATTCTTAAATTAACCTGTTAGTTTTGCATATTTTTTAACTCAAATCTCACTAATTATTGAGCTTCTGTGATAATTAGTATTAATCGAACTCAGGTTTAACTTTTTTCAATTGAAATCCCAAAAAGATATTGGCAATTCCTAAAAGTAAAATGGACAAGGCTAAAGTGTACACCAGATAACTTGCTCCAACCAGTGGATTTACAATCGACATAAATGCAAAAATCACAATGAGCACGCCAAAAAATAAGATCCATGTCCAATTCCCTTCTCCATCCTTTTTTAACTTAAAGGAAGTAGAGATCGTATTAAATCCTCTAAATAAAAGCCAAAAACCGATAAACATAGAGAAAAGAACAAGAGTTATTCCAGGGTATTTTAATAGAATAAAACCTACAATGATATCTAAAATTCCTCCGGCCAAATACAAACCGAAATTATCCATATCATCTTTGTTAGCTAAGGCAAAAAATACACTTAGCACCCCGCTTATTAAAATTAACGAACTAAAAAAAACGGCTAAACCAACAAAACTTGCTACCGGAGTTTTAAACATCCAAAAGGCACCAAAAATAAATATGATACCAATAATTAAAAATACCCACCAGTTTTTTACTGTTCCGGATACTTTGGAAATAATGTTTGACATAATAAAGAAATTTGTGTTTACACTGGTAATGTAAACTAAGGTTAATAATTGATTTTGATTGATTTACATCAACGATCAAATATATAAAATAACCATGAAATAAAATAAACATTTTGAACTATAAGCATTTACATTAATTCAAAAAAGCCATGTTAACAGTTCCTGCAAATCCATATTTATCATGATACAAGGTTTAAAAATGAGAATTATTTAACTAACTTTATAATTAACAATATTATATGAAATAAACTGTTTTATTCTTTATCAATTAAAAAAAGTAATTTATATTTGCCCCTTGATGCAAAAAACAAATAACATATCTTTTCCTCTTACAAGCCGTTATGCAATGGTTTCTACTTTCACGACTATTACCCTTTAGGGTTATCTTAATTATATATCACTCCATACATAAAAATCCGATTTACATGATGTAAATATCCGATTTAACAGTTAAAATTAAAATTTAAAGATTAAAAATTACTATAATGATAGTGTCTAAATTCGGTGGAACTTCTGTCGGTTCCGCTAAAAATATAAAGAAAGTAATAAAAATAGTTGCCGGTAAAAACAAAAAAACAACTGTGATAGTATCCGCCTTGGGTGGTGTTACAAATTTATTGATAAAAGCATCTGAATTAGCAGTTCAGGGAAATAACGATTATTTAAATATCTTCAAAGATATTCAGGAAAAGCATAGTTCAACTATTGATGAGCTATTGGATGAGAGCAATCAAACTTACTGCAAAAATTTTGTAATGCAGCACTTGCACAAATTGAAAGACACATTAAATGGTGTTTTCCTATTGAATGATCTATCCGATAAATCAGCTTCAAAAATTGCAAGCATTGGCGAAATTTTATCTTCATTTATCATTGCTGAAACCATGAAGCAACAGGGCTTAAATGTCAGGTTGAAAGACAGTAGAGAATTAATAAAAACCAACAGTGATTATAGCAGTGCTGTTATTAAATATCAAGATACTTATGAAAATATCCATAGTTTCTTTTTAAATAATGATGAGGATATTGTTATTCTTCCGGGATTTATTGCCTCTGATGATAAAGGTGAAACTACCACTTTGGGACGCGGAGGATCAGATTTTACTGCAGCAATAGTTGCGAATGCGGTAAATGCTGAAATTTTAGAGATATGGACAGATGTAAGTGGTATGTTTACCGCAAATCCTAAGTTGGTGAAACAAGCTATACCTATCCAGCAAATTTCCTATCAGGAAGCTATGGAGTTATCACATTTTGGTGCAAAGGTGTTATATCCGCCAACTATACAGCCGGTTTTAGATAAGAAAATTCCCATTGTGATCAAAAATACTTTGGCTCCTGATGAGGCTGGGACTTTAATCACTGACAACACTAATGGGAACAGATCAACAGTAAAAGGTATTAGCCATATTGATGATATCGCCTTACTTACATTAGAAGGCAATGGTATGGTTGGTGTTCCCGGAATATCAAAACGCCTGTTTGAAGCTCTTTCTCAAAAAAACATCAATATCAAATTTATCACTCAGGCTTCAAGTGAGCACTCTATTTGTATAGCTATTGATGTATCAGAAACAAATGATGCTAAAGAAGCAGTTGATAGTCAATTTGAATTTGAAATTTTACAACATAAGGTGAATCCTTTGATCGTTGAAAGTAATTTAGCTATAATTGCTTTGGTTGGTGATAATATGAAATCACACCAGGGAATCAGTGGTAAAATGTTTAGTGAACTTGGTAATAATAATGTGAATATTAGAGCAATAGCTCAGGGTTCTACAGAAAAGAACATCTCGGCAGTAATTGCTAAAAAAGATGTAAAAAAAGCATTGAACTCACTGCATGCAGTATTTTTTGAAGACCAGATCAAACAAATTAATTTATTTATAGTAGGTGTTGGAAATGTTGGTGGAAAACTATTGGATCAGATCAAACAGCAAAAAGAATTTCTTCTAAATGATCTACATTTAAATTTACGGGTGGTAGGGATCGCTAATTCTAGAAAAATGCTGTTCAATTCGGAAGGAATTGATCTAAGTAATTGGAATTCTCAATTAATAGATGAGGGAGAAAAGTCTAATTTGGATGATTTTTACAAAGGGATCAAACAATTGAATTTGCGTAATAGTGTTTTTGTTGACAACACAGCTAACGATGTGGTGCCAAACTACTATGCAGATTATTTAAAGGAAAGCATATCCGTTGTTGCTTGCAATAAAATTGCATGCTCCTCTTCTTTCGAAAGCTATAAGAACTTAAAGTATCTGTCTCGAAAATATCATGTTCTTTTCTTATTTGAGACCAATGTGGGTGCAGGGTTACCTATAATTGATACTTTAAATAATTTGATTGCATCTGGAGATCAAATAACTGAAATTCAAGCGGTATTATCGGGTAGTTTGAATTTTGTTTTTAATAACTTTAATGCGGAAACTTCTTTTTATGATGTTGTAAAACAAGCCGGTGATGAAGGATATACAGAACCGGATCCGAGAATAGATCTAAGCGGCGTGGATGTTATGCGAAAAATATTAATTTTACTGCGTGAAAGTGGTAAAGAATTAGAATTGGAAGACATTGTAAATGATTCTTTTTTACCTGAGTCATCATTAAAGGCGGATAGTGTTTCAGATTTTATGAAAACATTAAAAAAGGAAGCCAGGCATTTTGATAATTTACGACTAGAGACCGAAAAAAATGATTGCAGGTTAAAATATGTTGCTTCCTATAGTAACGGTATAGCTAAAGTAGGGATAAAGCATATATCTAAGGATCATGCTTTTTACAATTTAGATGGAAAAGATAATATTGTTTTGTTTTATACCGATAGATATAAAGATCAGCCATTAATTATCAAAGGTGCAGGTGCAGGTGCTGATGTAACAGCTTCCGGTATTTTTGGTGATATAATAAGAACAGGTAATAAATAATGTTTACTGTCAACTATTTCAAGCTCAATTATTAACTCGAAACAGTTAACTCAGAACCTGAAACACAATGAAAGAAATAAGAATATTTTCACCGGCTACAATAGCAAATATATCCTGCGGCTTTGACGTATTAGGCTGCTGTTTAGATGCTATTGGTGATGAAATGATCGTTAGAAAATCATCCAATAAAGGTGTAAAAATAACTAAAATTGTAGGTGAGGAATTACCACGCGATATAGATAAAAACGTTGCAGGAGTTGCGGCTTTGGCATTGTTGAATGCTTATCAAAATGATCTTGAATTTGGATTTGAAATTGAAATCTACAAAAAGATCAAACCAGGAAGTGGCATAGGAAGTAGTGCTGCCAGTGCATCGGGTAGTGTTTTTGCAATTAATGAGCTATTGGATAGACCTTTTTCAAAAACTGAATTAGTAGCATTTGCCTGCGAAGGAGAAAGGCTAGCTTGTGGTTCTCCTATTGCCGATAATGTTGCTCCTGCAATTTTTGGTGGATTTACATTGGTAAAATCCACAAAACCTTTAAAAATAATTGAGTTACCCACTTTAAAGGGACTATATGCCACAATTATTCATCCTCAGATTGAAATTAAAACCTCCGATTCCAGAGCTATTCTTCCAAAAAGTATAGGTTTAAATGATGCGATAAAACAATGGGCAAATGTTGGATCACTGGTACATGCTTTACACACTAACGATTATGATCTGTTTGCCGAATCGTTAACAGATCATATTATTGAACCCTATCGATCCAAGCTAATTCCTGATTTTGATAAAGTCAAAATCAATGCCTTAAAAGCCGGAGCTTTAGGATGCGGAATTTCAGGATCAGGTCCATCAATTTTTACTTTCAGTAAAGATAAGCAAACCTCTGAATATGTATCAAATACTATAAATAAAGTATATAGTAAAAATGCAATTCCATTTCATATATATATATCAAAGATCAATAAAGAAGGGATTAAAATATTATAAATTAAGTGTGATTTAGGAAGAAGAAGAAATTTGAAAATGAGTTGATTTGAAAATGAATTGAATTGTTGGTTATAATAATGATGGAGGAAGGAGAGTATTGAAAATTTGATGTTTAATTTTTTAAAACGATAGATCTTTCAAATAAATAGAACCTGCCTGCCGGCAGGCAGGTCTGCGAAATTTGCGTGAAATAGAATTAATTAAACATCCAACACTTAGTAACTATAAACTATGAAATTTTACAGTTTACATCAACAGTCACCTACGGTAACTTTTCAAGAAGCTGTCATTAAAGGAATTGCCTCGGATAAAGGTTTGTACTTTCCCGAAAGTATAAATCCATTACCAAAAGAGTTCTTTGAAAACATCAACTCCTTCTCCAATCATGAGATCGCCTTTGCAATGATCAAACAGTTTGTTGGTGATGAAATTCCTGAAAAGGAGTTAAAAGAGATCATTGCAAACACTTTGAATTTTGATTTTCCGCTAATTGAAATTGAAAAAGATGTGCATAGTTTAGAGCTCTTTCATGGCCCTACCATGGCATTTAAGGATGTAGGTGGCAGGTTCATGGCCCGCTGTTTATCCTATTTCCATAAAAATAATAATCATGAGCTTACCGTTCTGGTGGCTACTTCCGGTGACACTGGAGGTGCTGTAGCAAGTGGGTTTTTAGGAGTAAAAGGTGTAAATGTTGTGATACTATACCCAAGTGGTAAAGTAAGCCATGTTCAGGAAAAGCAATTAACTACTTTAGGACAGAATATAAAAGCATTAGAAGTTAATGGAACATTTGATGATTGCCAGGAGATGGTTAAAACTGCTTTTTTAGATGAGGAAATTACCAATAAAATTCAGCTAACATCCGCCAATTCGATCAACGTAGCTCGATGGTTACCTCAAATGTTTTATTTCGCCTTTGCTTATAAACAACTGAAAAACAAACAAAAAGATCTTGTTTTTTCCATACCCAGTGGAAATTTTGGTAATATTTGTGCGGGAATGATGGCACAACAACTGGGCTTGCCAATAGCCCATTTTATCGCCTCTACCAATGCCAATCGTATAGTACCAAATTATATGCAGAGTGGTAATTATATTCCATTAAAATCAGTTCAAACCATTTCCAATGCCATGGATGTAGGTGATCCAAGTAATTTTATACGAATTCAAAATATCTATGGAAATGACTTTAAAAAATTAAAAAATAACCTGGACTCTTATTCTTTTACAGATGATCAAACACGTGATGCCATACTTAAAATCTATAAAAGTAGTGGTTATATTACTGATCCGCACGGAGCTGTGGGGTATTTAGGTTTAAAGCAATATACAAATGGCAAATCTAATACTCACGGCATATTTTTAGAAACCGCTCACCCTGTTAAATTTTTGGAAGTGGTTGAACCGGTGATCCATAAAACCATAGAGTTTCCTGCTCAAATTGAGGATGTTATCCATAAAACCAAAAAGGCAACATCCATATCAAATTATGCTGAATTAAAAGGTTTTTTATTGCAATAATAAATTCATAAGTCGCTAAACCTTTGTTTTTAGCATAAGTTTAAACCTGAGTTATATCAAATTCATTACTTTTACATCAAACTATTTGTCTATGAAAAGGATATACATCCTGTTGTTTTTAATATTGAGTTCTTCTGTATTTTTTGCTCAGAACAAAAAGTTTACCCGGCAGGATACGCTACGGGGTAAAGTTACAAAAGAGAGAGCCTGGTGGAATTTATTACATTATGATTTAAACGTTAATGTTGATCCTAAGCAAAAATTCATTTCAGGAATAAATACGGTTAAATACAAGGTTTTAAAACCCTACCATACGCTTCAAATTGATTTGCAAGCACCCATGAAACTTATAAAGGTTACCCAAAATGGTATAAATCTAATTTTTCATAAGGAAGGGGATGCATATTTTATTCTTTTAAAGGAAGAACAAATAACAGGCACGGTTAATGAAATTGTTATTTTCTTTCAGGGAAATCCTATAGAAGCTGTTAATCCACCATGGAATGGCGGTTTTACATGGAAAAGAGATAAAAACAAAAATGATTTTATTGCAAATTCAAATCAGGGAATAGGTGCAAGTGTTTGGTGGCCCTGTAAAGACAATCCATATGACGAGCCGGATAATGGGGTAACCATAAAAGTTACAACTCCCGAACATTTGATGAATGTTTCCAATGGAAGGTTGATCGAAACAAAAAACAATAAAAACGGAACAAAAACCTACCATTGGAATGTAAATAACCCGATAAGTAGTTATGCAATTAATGTGAGTATTGCTGATTATGTACATTTTTCAGAAACATATCAAGGAGAAAATGGTGTTTTGAATTGTGATTATTATGTTTTACCATATCATTTGGAAAAAGCTAAACTTCAATTTCAACAAGTCCCCAAAATGTTGGAAGCTTTTGAATACTGGTTTGGACCCTACCCTTTTTATGACGATAGTTATAAATTGGTTGAAGTGCCATATCTGGGTATGGAGCATCAAAGTTCAGTGACCTATGGTAATCAATATAAAAATGGGTATCTGGGTATTGATCTGAGTGGTACCGGCTGGGGTTTAAAATTTGACTTTATTATCATTCATGAATCGGGTCACGAATGGTTTGCAAATAACATAACAAATTTTGATCCGGCAGATATGTGGATCCACGAATCGTTTACTACTTATAGTGAAATACTATATTTAGATTATCATTTTGGCAAACAAGCGGGAAATGAATATCTTATCGGTTATCGGGAAAAAATAAAAAATGATCGCCCCATCATCGGAAATTATGAAGTGAATGACAGAGGTTCGAACGACATGTATATCAAAGGGGCCAGTATGATCCATACTTTAAGACAGATCATAGATGATGATAAAAAATTCAGAAGTATCTTAAGAGGTTTGAATAAAGAGTTTTACCATCAAACTGTTAGCACAAATCAGATTGAAGATTATATCAGTAAGCAATCAGGTTTGGATCTAACTGCTTTTTTCGACCAATATTTACGAACAACAAAAGTTCCTGTTCTAGAATATAGAATTGATAAAACAACGATCAAATATAGATTTAAAAATACCGTAAAAGATTTTAAAATTCCTGTTAGAGTATTGATTAATAGTAAAGAAAAATGGATAGAACCTACAAAAAACTGGAAAGTGATCAATACTAATTCAACTCTTCCTACTTTTTATGTAGATCCAAACTTTTACCTGATAACGAGAAAATAGCTAATAGAACACCAAACCATGCTACATATGTATTGGCAGATAGACTACACTTGATAAAAAAACATTTTATCGTCCACTATTTGCATCAATCCGTGGTTACTATCCTTATGATATCACTTTATTATTCTTTTTCCCAATTTGATAGAAAAAGAACCAAAAAGATCTAGGCTTCAAAATAAAATTCACAACAATCTTTATATATGCTAAGTGCAGCCGGGTGATTTCCTTGAGACTCTCTTCGGAACTTCCCGGTTTTACTATGCATATATTTTGATATCTATAAATTTTCTTTTGAGGCCACTTTAATATAATCTAACATTTCAGAAACTGAATGTGTTTTGGTACGCAATAGATTTTAAAAATAATTAAACACATTCACCGATTTAACACAAAATAATTCGAAAGTTTACAAGTGATATATTCGGTATAAGGTTTTATTCTATATATTTCATCTTTAGGTAAATGTAAAAATTTTTGCTATTTTTATAAAATAGTTATTCAGACCTGTCGTGTTTTAAAACCTGGCAGGTCACTTGGCCTAATAAACAGTTTTCTATAATACTAAACCTTACAATTATGAAACAAATTATACTTTTATTCCTCCTTTCTTCTTTTTTATTAAACTCTATTCATTCACAAAATTTTACGCGACAAGACACTTTAAGGGGCACGGTTACCCCTGAAAGAGCCTGGTGGGATCTGCAACATTATGAATTGAGCATTCAGGTATTTCCTGACAAAGAATATATTTCAGGTTCCAATATTGTTCGTTATAAAGTATTGAAGCCTTATCAGTTACTCCAGATCGACATGCAGGATCCAATGAAAATTATAAAAGTAACCCAAAATGATAAGGAATTAGATTTTAAAAAAGATGGTAATGCTCATTTTATACAACTAACCGAAAAGCAAAAAACAGATGATTTAAATGAGATCACTGTTTTTTTCGAAGGAAAGCCTAAAGTGTCCAGAAGGCCCCCGTGGGATGGTGGTTTTACATGGAATAAGGACATAGCCGGAAAGGATTTTATTGCCACCTCCAATCAAGGTGACGGTGCAAGCTTATGGTGGCCCTGTAAAGATCATCCAAGTGATGAACCTGATAATGGAATTGTCATGAACATTACAACTCCCGATCATTTAATGGATGTATCCAACGGAAGATTAAAAAATATTGAAAATAATGATGACGGGACAAAAACTTATCAATGGGAGGTTGTGAATCCAATAAATGATTACGGCGTCAATATCAATATTGCAGATTACAGTCATTATTCGGAAACCTATCCCGGTGAAAAGGGAGAATTAAGTTGTGATTATTACGTACTGCCATTTAATTTAGACAATGCTAAAATTCATTTTAAGCAGGTATTTAAGATGCTGGAAGCTTTTGAGCATTGGTTTGGGCCTTACCCTTTTTATGAAGATGGGTACAAATTAGTAGAAGTTCCTTATTGGGGTATGGAACATCAGAGCTCTGTGACCTATGGAAATCATTACTTAAATGGAGCATTTGGTACTGACAGGACCCGAACCGGGTGGGGATTAAAATTTGATTTTATTATTATTCATGAATCCGGGCATGAGTGGTTTGCCAATAATATTACCTATAAGGATATTGCCGATATGTGGATCCACGAGGGATTTACAAATTATAGCGAAACATTATATGTAGATTATCATTTTGGAACAAAAGCAGGAAATGAATATTTACAAGGTGTTAGAAAAGGAATCAGAAATGATAGACCTATTATTGGCACGTATAATGTAAACAAATCTGGTTCAAGCGATATGTACGCAAAAGGAGCTGCAATGCTCCATACCTTACGGCAAGTGATCAATGATGATGAAAAATTCCGGAGTATTTTAAGAGGATTGAACAAACAGTTTTACCATCAAACTGTTACAACGCAACAAATTGAAGATTATATCAGTGAAAAATCGGATTTGGATCTAAGCGCATTTTTTAATCAATATTTAAGGACCATCAAGATACCGGTTTTGGAATATCAGGTCAAAGGTTCAAATATAAAATACAGAATTAACAATATAGTCGACGGTTTTCAAATTCCTGTAAAGGTTTTTATTGATGAAAAAGAATATTGGATCAACCCAAATAAGGACTGGCAGGAATTAAACACTTCAAAATCCATATCTTCTTTTGAAATTGATGCAAATTTTTATATTAATGTTTTAAAGGTATAAGGCGCTTAACATTAGATGCCTGATGACGGACTAAGACCAAAAAGAGAAGTTGGATTAAACTTTAGGATCCACTAACTCCGATCGATATTGGGAGCGGGATTATTTTAACTACCTAATTTAATATGATCTTCAATCTTTTTAAACAGAGTTTCACTAATAAAAATAAATAATGTGAATATTCAGTTTAATTTTCAATAATTTTGTACTGTTCAAATTAAATAGTTCTATTATGAAAAATGTTGCATTAAATCATATACACGAAGCACTTGGTGCGAAAATTGTTCCTTTTGCCGGTTATAATATGCCGGTTCAATATGAAGGCATAAATATTGAGCACGAAACCGTTAGAAATGGAGTTGGTGTTTTTGATGTTTCCCATATGGGGGAATTTTTAATAGAAGGAGAAAATGCCCTGGAACTGATCCAAAAAGTTACAAGCAATGACGCTTCAAAATTAAATATAGGGGATGCACAATATAGCTGCATGCCAAATGACAAGGGTGGGATCGTTGATGACCTGATCGTTTATCGCATAAAAGACACTACCTATTTATTGGTTGTCAATGCTTCGAACATTGATAAGGATTGGAATTGGATCTCTTCACATAATGATGTCAAGGCCGAAATGAAAAATATTTCTGATGTTTACTCATTATTGGCAATTCAGGGGCCAAAAGCAGTTGAAGCCATGCAAAGCTTAACCTCAGTTGATCTTAGTGAGATACCATTTTATAAATTCAAAGTAGCTGACTTTGCCGGAATCGAACACGTAATAATTTCAGCCACAGGTTATACCGGAAGTGGAGGTTTTGAGATCTATTGTAAAAATGATGAAGTTGAACAAGTATGGAATAAGGTTTTTGAAGCGGGAGCTGATTTTGGTATCAAACCAATTGGCTTGGCTGCCAGAGATACTTTACGTTTAGAAATGGGTTATTGCTTATATGGAAATGATATTGATGATGATACCTCACCCATGGAAGCCGGTTTAGGTTGGATCACAAAATTCACTAAGGATTTTATTAATTCTGAAGAACTTCAAAGACAAAAAGAGGAAGGTGTTTCCCGCAGGTTAAAGGCCTTTGAATTAGATGTAAGAGGTATTCCAAGACAAGGTTATGATATTGTAAATGAAACAGGTGATAAAATTGGTACAGTTACTTCGGGTACGATGAGTCCTAGCTTAAAAAAAGGTATCGGTATGGGTTATGTACAAAAAGGATATACAAAATTGGGGACTAAAATCTTTATTCAAATACGCAATAAAGCTTTACCGGCAAGCATAGTTAAACTACCATTTTATAGAGAGTAAGTCAAATTAGTTTACTAGCATATCATTCAAATGATCGACCTAAATAAATATCCCGTCTATACTTTTATAAAAAATAATCGTATTGGCCTTTTACTTATTTCCATACTTTTATTGATATTTGTTCCTCCTTTTTTATCTTCAGATACTGCATTGGTGGATTTATATCTAAAAATTAATTTTTTAATTATTGTAATTTCAAGTTATTTTATTATTCATAAAATAAATATTTCAAGATATATTGCCTTTATTACATTTGCAGTTATTCTTATTGACAATTTTATTCAAAATGATATATTAACTTATATTTCACAAATTGGCTTGTCTATCCTTATATTACATGCTTTTGTTATGGTATTAAAGGAGGCTATGTCATTAAACGGTAAAACCCAAAATTTAATATTAGTTTCAATTACAGGTTATTTAATTATTGGTTTGATTGGAGGATTTCTAGCCGCTGGGGTGGAGCATTATAACCCTAACTCATTTTCATATACTACGGGTATGGAGCTGGAATTATTCAATTTTATCTATTATGGTTTTGTCACAATGACAACTTTGGGTTATGGTGACATAATACCAATTACAGAAAAATCTCAAGCATTAGCTTTACTACTTGTCATCACTGGTCAACTTTTTTTAAGTGTAATTATTGCAATTAATATTGCTAAATTTATACAGAAAAAAATCCAACGAATATGTAGAAATTATATGGATCAAATATTTTTATGGAAATTTGGATCAAACTGTTCGGGGTTCTTTCCTTCAATATCTTTAAAAAATCTATGAAAATGGTCAAAATCAATTTTCTGATCGCCAATTAAATAATATGCCTTGTCAATAATAATTTTTTTATTACCAAAATCAAGAGCGGCCATAACTATAGGTACATTTGCACCTTTTGCAACATGGTAAAATCCTGTTCTCCATGTATTAACTTTCTTGCGTGTCCCTTCAGGAGATAAAGCAAATACAAATTCATCATTCTCATTAAAAATATCAATAAGAGCTTGCACCATGTTTTTACTTTTGGTCCTATTTACCGGTGCGCCACCTAAAGCTCTAAATATAAAACCATATGGAGGTTTAAATAATGTATGCTTCCCTATAAATTTAATATCAACACCCTTTATGAATTTTGCTAATATTCCAATTGGAAAATCAAGGTTAGAAGTATGTGGAGCAGCAATAATGATATATTTTTTAATTTCCTTTGGGAAATCATTCTCTATTTTCCATCCCATTATATTATAAAAAATAAATTTTGATATACTTTTCACACTTTAATATTTTAATTCGCTGATATCATACTAATTAAAAAAATAAGAATCCCGATCTTGCGGAATAACCGCTATGCTTTTTTTTTAGAATTTTAAACATCCGTAATAGTGAATAAATTGTTAAATTTGTATAGGTTCATTTTACGAAAATGATGATATGCAAATAAATTTTTCGTAATATCGTAATTAATTCCATTAAATGCCCAAATATGAAATATTTTCTTCTTTTTGTAATTACAATTTCATGTTTTACAGATAGTTACGCTCAAGAGTTTAAAACCAAGCCCGGACCTGTAATTAAAGATTTCGGACAAGTATACAAGATCGATAAACCGGATCTTCTGTTAGAAAAGAATAAAAAATATAAAATTATTTTTGATGTTTATACAGATGGGAAGAACAATAAAAAATTAAACCCTTCTATCAATACAGTTGCCAGATTTTTAAATATGCATGCGCAGGAAAAAATAAAACCTGAAGATCTGAATATTGTGTTGGTATTACACGGCGCAGCAACGAAGAACGCGCTCACCGATAGTGCTTTTAACAGAAAGTTCAAAATAAATAACCCGAATACCGAACTGATCAAAGCACTCACCAAAGTCAATGTAAAAGTGTTTGTGTGCGGACAATCCTATGCAGACAAAGGTTATCAGGTAAAAGATCTGTCAAAAAATATAAAAATATCCCTATCGGCTTTAACAGCTTTGGTTCATTTTCAATCTGAAGGATATCAATTAATCACATTCAATTAAATATCATGCAAAATAGTTTCATCTATATATTCCCGGTTATAGGGTTATTTTTAGGAATTGTAATGGCCTATATTATAACCAGGCTGCAATTTGAAAAAAAAACATCTGCTTTAGAGGAAAGAAACCATGCCATATTGAATGAAAAGGAAATGAAGGAAAATTCGATCTCTGAACTGCAAAAAGGTATTGATATTATTAGAAACGAAAAAGAAAATGTGAATATTGAACTCGCCAAAAGAGAATCTGAAATAAATAATTTACAAGCTAAATTACAAGATCAAAAGAAAGAAGTAGAAAATATACAGGAAAAATTTTCTAAGGACTTTGAAATATTGGCCAATAAAATATTAGAAGATAAATCATCAAAATTCACAGCCAAGAATAAAGAGAATATTGAACAGATCCTGCATCCTCTTCAAGAGAAAATAAGATCATTTGAAAAGAAAGTTGAGGATACTCACAAAGAGAGTTTAGTAAAACAATCGGCTCTGCAACAGCAAATACTTGGTTTAAAAGAACTTAACGAACAAATGAGTAAAGATGCTGTTAATTTGACCAGAGCATTAAAAGGAGATTCAAAAAAACAGGGAGACTGGGGTGAATTTCAATTAGAAACCATTCTTGAAAAAGCAGGTTTACAAAAAGAAGTACATTACTCTACTCAAGGTGGCTATCGAGATGAAGATGAAAATCTAAAAAAGCCTGATTTCATTGTTAATTTACCCGATAGCAAACATTTAATTATCGATTCAAAGGTGTCTTTGACCAGCTATGAAAAATTTTATAATGCGAAAGACGAAACAGATGAAAAGCTAAGCCTAAAAAGTCATCTTCAAAGTATAAACAAGCATATAAAGGAATTAGGTGCTAAAAATTATACCGAATTATATGGTATCAACAGTCCTGATTATGTTATGATGTTCATACCTATTGAACCGGCTTTAATGCTCGCATTACAAAATGATCAAAATTTATATCTTGAGGCTTTGGATAAAAATGTAGTATTGGTATCCACTTCTACTCTATTGGCAACTTTATCAACCGTTGCATCTATCTGGAAACAGGAAGATCAAAAAAGAAATGTATTGGAAATCGCAAGACAAGCGGGTGCCTTATATGATAAATTTGAGGGTCTGGTACAGGATCTGTTAAAAGTTGGAAAACAGATCAATGCCTCACAAGATAGTTATAAGTCCGCCATGAATAAATTATCTGATGGAAAAGGAAATTTGATCAGCCGTGTAGAAACATTAAAAAAATTAGGAGCAAAAACTAAAAAATCTCTTCCTGAAAATCTATTAGACAGAGCTAAAGATGAGTAAATATCCTCGAGACTAGTCAGAATTCTCGGTTGGCAAGCTTAATATATTGTATCGTCCTGAATTTAGGTTGTCCTGTATAGAAGAAATTTAAAATAGTAAATAGAACACTGAGGACGCGGATCTATTATGATTTATCACAGATACTTTCAAAATCTGTGAATATATGTTTTATCTGCGCGATCTGCGTGAAATAAAAAAAATTTACATTTCAGTAATTGTGTATAAATATGCTTCAATTTAATATTAAGCGCATTTTTTTTTACCAATTATTAAAAATATATTTGGCCAAAAAAAGATGGCTTTACTCAATAATAGCACATATGATCCTAAAATATTATTTAAGAGTAAACACTTTAACACCATCTATCGTACGCTATTTCATAATTTCAAAATTAATTACCAAAGAAAAAGAATGGAAACAAAGGATGGAGATTTTCTTGATCTCGATCTTTCCATTATCAATTCCAACAAAATTGCGATTGTAATTCACGGTTTGGAAGGAAGTTCAAACTCGAATTATGTAAAATCTTTAACTAAAGTATTGAATGATAATAGATTTGACGTTGTCTCTATAAATTTAAGAGGGTGTAGTGGTGAACCCAATCGGTTGCTAAGTTCATATCACAGCGGAAAAACCGATGATCTGGCCGAAGTAATATCGTATATAGAAAGTCAATTTGATTATGAAGAATTTCATATGGTTGGATTTAGTTTAGGAGGGAATCTTATCTTAAAATATTTGGGTGAGAACAATTTTAAAATACAGGCAAAAGTTAAAAGTGCTGTAACCGTTTCGGTTCCTTGTGATCTTAAAGGCTCTTCGGAAGCCATCGCAAAGTTTTGGAATATGGTTTATATGCAAAGATTCTTAATATCTCTTAAACAAAAGACCTTACATAAATCAAAGAAATTTCCGGACTCTTTTTTAAAAGAAGAAAATATCCTTAAAGTAAAGAATTTTTATGATTTTGATAATCTGTATACGGCTCCGGCTCATGGATTTATTGATGCATATGACTATTGGAAGAAAAACAGCAGTAAGCAGTTTATTCCAAATATTAAGATCCCTACCCTCTTGATCACAGCTGGTGATGATCCGTTTTTGTCAGACTCATGTATCCCAACCCTTGAAGCAAAGAATAATGATAATTTTAGCCTGGAAATTACCAAATATGGAGGTCATGTCGGATTTAATTCTAATTTTTCAAATGAGAATGGATTATGGCTGGAAAACAGAATTGCACAATTTCTTCAAGAAAAGGTGTAAGTTATACCACCTTAATTTTCCATATTCTTAATTTCAGTTTATAAGTAGATAATATTTTTTAATGCAATTATCTGCGTGATCAGCGTGAACTTTAATTTCTCGCAGATTCCGCTGATCTTTATAAATTAATTATTATACCATTTGTAGTTATGAAAGGATACTATATTCATAACCAAATACAATTGTATTGTTTTTATCTAATTTGTACAACAATAAGTCTGTTTAAGTATATTTGCATCTCCAATGCAATTGAAATTGAAAAAAATCATCTTTTTTATTTTTATCATTTCCCAGGTAACCTTTGGTCAGGCCCTGCGAAGCTTTTCCAATGAATTCTTGAATTTAGGAGTTGATGCGGCTGCCTTTGGTATGGGTAAAGCAGTAATTGCTTCAAGTAATGATGTAAATGCAATTTACTGGAATCCTGCAGGATTGACCAATGTTGATGATATCCAAGGGGCTTTGATGCATGCCGAATATTTTCAAGGTATTGGTAAGTACGACTATGTCAGTTTTGCAAAACCGATCAATGATGAAAGTACTTTTGCAGTTGCTTTGATCAGGTTTGGTGTTGATGACATATTGAATACTACCGAATTAATTGATAGTCAGGGAAATATCAATTACGATAATATTAGTTTATTCTCAGCGGCCGATTATGCTTTTAATTTGGCTTACGCCAGAGAATTACCAGTACAAGGATTAAATATAGGTGTCAATGGTAAGATCGTTCACCGGAAAATTGGTGATTTTGCTTCTTCCTGGGGTTTTGGATTGGATGCTGCCTTACAGTTTCAAACGGAGTCTGAATGGAAGTTCGGACTTATGTTACGAGATATTACTACAACTTTTAATGCCTGGAGTATAGACCAGGAGGAATATGATAAAATTAAAAATGCCATTCCCGGCGAAAATCAGGAATCTCCCGAAACATTAGAACTTACCAAGCCAAAAGCACAATTTGGTGTTGCAAAATCATTTTATGTTTTGAGAGATTTTAAAATACTGACTGAATTTGATATCAACATGCGATTCTCAGAGACCAATGATATTTTTTCTACTTCTTTTGTAAGTATTGATCCTGCCCTAGGTTTTCAAATTGATTATATTGATATGGTCTACTTGAGGGCCGGAGTAAATAATTTTCAGAATTTTACAGAAATTGACGGATCCTCAAGTACATCTCTTGAACCTAACTTTGGTGTTGGATTTCGTTACAAAGGAATTCAGGTGGATTATGCTTTAGCGAATATTGGCGGAGCAAGTGGTACCCTATTTTCAAATATATTTTCGGTTAAGGTTGATTTTAGCTATTTTAGGTGAGTTTCTCGCAGATGGTGCAGATGGTCTTTACGCAGATCGCGCAGATTATTTATATTTTTTTATCTGAGAAGTTATGAGAATATTTTTGAAAATGATTCGGAAGATTTAATTAGTTAATTTATAAATTATTAACTATTCTTTTTATAAAAAGAGGTTCTGAATTAAAATTGACCAATAATCCTAATCTTAAATTGCTAATCCTGAGATAAGTCAATAGTTGTTTGTGATGCACATTTGCGATTAACTCAATTGACTTTATTTCAATAATCACCTTGTTTTCTACAATGATGTCCGCTCTAAATCCGTGCTCCATTATTAGATCTTTCCAAATCACGGGAAGTGGTATTTGCCTTGAAAACTTAAGATTTACTTTTGATAATTCAAAAGCTAAAACTTCTTCATAAACAGATTCATACAATCCTGGTCCCAGATTATTATAGATATCAAATATTATCCCGCGAACTTTATAAGAAATTTCATTTTCGATCATTTAAGTAATTTTTAGCGAATCTATTTCATATTAGTAGAAATTGCAGAGAAGATGTAAACATTAATTGTTTTTCTTTTTCACGCAGATGACGCTGATTATTTATCTGTGTTATCTGCGTGAAATCCATCCGCGAAATCTGCGTGAAATATTTCCTGCAAATTAAATGGATAATTATATATTTATACTTTAATAAATATTATACTTTGAAAAAACTAGTTTTTCTACTTTTCACAATCACTTTTGTTTGTCATTCGCAAAACATAGAACTATCCCCCCGGGCGGAATTAAGTGTTATTACCTGCGGACCGGGTTATAATGAATTATATGCTACTTTTGGTCATAGTGCTTTTAGAATACAAGACATTCCCAATAAAATCGACAGAGTTTATAATTATGGTACCTTCAATTTTAATACCCCTAACTTTTATTTAAAATTTGCTCAGGGAAAATTACTGTACGATCTAAGAGCCTATAACTTTGGTTCTTTCCTGCAAGGTTATCACGATGAGAATCGTTGGGTCAAAGGGCAGGTCCTGGATTTGAGCCCTGATCAAGTACAACAAGTTTTTAACTTTTTAGAAAACAATGCCAAACCGGAAAACAGATCCTATAAATACGATTTCTTTTATGACAACTGTTCAACAAAGCTATACGACGTATTAGAAATAGTTTTAGGAGATAAAATAATTTTTGATAATAATTTTGATGAACATGCTTATACGCATCGTGATCTGATCTATCAATACACAAAATTTTTACCGTGGAGTACATTTGGTATCGACCTGGCTTTGGGTTCAGATATTGATCGTAAAGCAAGCGCAAAAGAATATATGTTCTTACCCGATTATGTTTTTGATGCCTTTACAAGGATTACAATAAAAGAGAATGATGCCGAAAGATCCATTGTTAAACGAACGGAAGAAATCCTACTGGATCATGATGGTGAAATACAAAATAATTTCTTCACCCCTTTGATTGTTTTTAGCTTATTGGCAATTTTCGTGATCGTGCTGACCATTATAGATTATAAAAAAGAGAAAAGAAATAAATATTTAGATATCACATTATTCCTGATCACAGGGATTACGGGAATTATCGTTCTATTGCTTTGGTTTGCAACCGACCATGCTGCAACGGCAAAAAACTTTAATATACTTTGGGCCTTTGCTCCTAACCTGGTATTCGCTTTTATAGCAGCTAAAAGTCACAAAATGAGCTATTACTACATATTTACGCTTTTAGCCTTATTAGATATCATGGTGATCCTGTGGATATTTAAAGTTCAGGTGTTTCATGTGGCCATGATTCCAATATTAATGGCTCTTTATACTCGTTATATATATTTATGGATGTATTTTAAGAAGGGTTTTCACGCAGATGGCGCAGATAGTGCAGATTAAGAGTTACTTTATATTCATGCTTCAGCCTATTTTAATAGCGTTGTATACCTGTTATATCTATTGTTGATTATTTAAAAAAGGGGGTTCACGCAGATCGCGCAGATAGTGCAGATTAAGAGTTACTTTATATTCATGCTTCTATTCCTATGTTAATAGCGTTGTATACCTGTTATATCTATTGTGGGTGTATTTAAAAAGGGGTTCACACTGACCTGCCGGCCGTAGGCATGGTCGAGCAGATTTAGTATAGCTTTAGTTCTATACTTTTATATCTATCTTTAAAATTCAGGTGTTTCTTATGGATACATAATAAGAAGTTGTTTCACGCAGATCGCGCAGATTAAAAAACTAATCTGCGCGATCTGCGTGAAAAAAATAGCAATTAAACTATTTCCTTTCATTAATCTATAAATGGTTTGATCAGCTAATCTTCAATTTTTTAACTTTTCCTTTATCATCATCCAATTTTTCAAACTCAGAATTATTCGAAATATACTCCGGAACAATCCTTTTTAATTTACTCACAATTTCCACATTGGAAATTTCATGAACCGAAATTAATTCTTCGATCTGTTGTTTGATCTTTTTAATATTTATATTTTCAGTTTTAGCTATCATAATTTGATCATGATAGGTGGGTATGGTATTTTCCTCATTGGTGAGTAATTCTTCATACAATTTTTCACCCGGACGTAAACCTGAAATTCTAATGTCAATATCATCTGGATATTGCATTCCACTTAAGTGGATCATTTTTTTGGCCAGATCAAATATTTTAACGGATTCACCCATGTCAAAAACATAAACCTCACCTCCATTCCCCATCACTCCAGCTTCTAACACCAATTGACAGGCTTCCGGTATGGTCATAAAAAATCTGGTGATATCTTTATGCGTTACGGTCAACGGACCTCCATTTTCAATTTGTCTTTTAAACAACGGGATAACCGAACCATTAGAGCCCAAAACATTACCAAACCTTGTAGTTACAAATTTGGTTTTACTTTCTGTATTTAAGCAATTGGCAAAAATTTCGGCAACTCGTTTTGTTGCCCCCATCACATTAGTAGGGTTTACGGCTTTGTCGGTAGAGACCATTACAAATTTTTGTATTCCATATTTTATGGCAAATTTCATTAACAAACTTGAACCATAAATATTAACTTTTACAGCTTCATATGGATTATTCTCCATCAGTGGAACATGCTTATAAGCAGCCGCATGAAAAATCAATTCGATCTTATATTCTTTAAAAATATTATTTAATCGTTGTTCATTTCTAATATCTGCCAATTCAATGGTAAAATCTTTTACTTTATTCCTGATAAAGATCTGTTGCAGATCGTATAGATCTGATTCGGCCTGATCCAGTAAGATCAAATGCTTATAACTGTAATTACTAATTTGATTGGCTATTTCGCTTCCTATAGAACCGGCGGCTCCTGTAATTAAAATTACCTTTCCATCCAATTCATTTTGTAATACAGGGTTCTCTATTTGAATCGGTGCTCGGTCTAACAGATCTTCAATTTTTACTTCCTGTATCTGACCAACATTTAATTTGCCATCAATCCATTGTTGAACCGGCGGAACCAATTTAATTTTTATAGGTAAATTGGTCAAGGCATCTACTTTCTCAAAAAGGGCAAAAGGTTTAATATTTTGAATAGAAACTATTATTTCAGTGATCTGATATTTTTCAATAAATTTCTTATCAACTTTTTTGGGATCAAATATCTTTACCCGGTTAAATTGTTTTCCTATTTTTAGTTTACTGTCATCTAAAAAACCAATGATCTTATACCTGCTATTGATACTGTTACTCAAAGTGTTATAGGTCAATAATCCTGAATCACCTGCCCCGTAAATCAACACATTAGCAGGTTTTTTATAATTGCTAATTACTCTATCAAACAAATACTTAAAAATAAATCGACTCGCTATCAATAAAACTATATTCAATAAATAATGAATAGAAATGATAGATAAAGGAATAGAATAGACCGCATCTAAACTAAAATTTCTAATAACCAAGGTAGTCCCAAATAAAATAACTCCAAGTAAAGTTACCGCCCAAAAAATATTGATCGCATCTTTTGTACCGGTGTGGCGTACAATACCTTTAAAAGATCCTACGATCAAAAAACTTAGCATCGTTACTAATGCAACTAAAGGTAATTGTCGTAAAAATTCGTGCTGTCCAAATTGCAATGAAAAATTAAACCGCACCAAATAAGCAAGAAAAAAAGCTTGCAAACTGATGGAAATATCGATCATTAAAACGATCCAACGAGAAGTGTATGCAGTTTTATTTTTAAAAAAAGATCTGGTCATTATACTCTAAGCTATTAAAATTTATGATTATCAAAGATAGGGAAGATTATTAGTTAAACATTTTATTATGGGAATTATTGTTGGAAACCACACCGTCTTCTGCTTTCAACAGAATTCACCATTACTTCTTTAAATGAAAAAACCACCCCGTCACGCAAAGCGTGCCACCCCTCCTTTTTAAGGAGGGGAACATCTATTTCTATAAAAATCCATGTGGTAAACGAAGAAACTCTCCTCCTTTTAAGGAGGAGTACCCGTCAGCTGACGGGGGAGGTGGTTAAATAATATTGTTAATACCCTCAACCAACCTAACCATATACTATTTTCTCAAATTTGATCCGCTGGTTAAACACAAGCGACTATAAAAAAATACAAGCAAACATCACAAATCGGGGATGTGCTAACATCTCAGATCAAAAATCGTTAATCCCTCCCTTGCCGGTAGGCAGGCTTGTTCTTTATTTACTTACTGCTTTGATTTAAGAACAAGGAACAAGAATTGATGATTTTAGAATATTTAAAACTTCTCCCCAATGTAGGTATTAAGTTGAATTGAGATTGCGTCGCTCCATTTCATTCTGCTCGCAATGACGATCCTGCCACGCCCAGAAGAGTGGTTCACGAGGAGTGATTCCGATTTTTATCGGGAGAGCGTCGTGATGATCTCACTAAGGAATCTAAATACTCGGAAGATTACAACTCCCGATAGCTATCGGGACCATTTCATTCTGCTCGCAATGACGTCTTAATCCCATTTACCACCCTCTCCAAATCCTCCTTACTCAAATTCGAACCACTAGGCAAACACAAGCCACGTTTAAACAGATCCTCTGAAGTACCATCGGTATAGGAAGGAAATTCTTGAAAAACGGGTTGTAAATGCATGGGTTTCCATAGTGGGCGGGATTCTATATTTTCTTTTTCCAGCGCCAATCTGATCTTTTCACGGGTATTAAAACTATCGGTTAAAATTGTCGTTAACCAACGATTGGCATAAAATCCTACCGGTTCTTCCACAAAGGAAATACTCTTTATTGCTGAAAGCTCTTTTTTATAAAATTTAAAATTTTGTCGCCGAGCTTCTACCCTATCATTCAATACTTCCATTTGCCCGCGACCAATACCCGCAACAATGTTGGACATTCTATAATTATACCCAATCTCTGAATGCTGGTAATGTGGTGCTTCATCACGTGCCTGTGTGGCTAAAAATGTTGCCTTTTTAATATATTGAGGATCATCAGATATCAAAGCACCACCACCCGAAGTAGTAATGATCTTATTACCGTTAAAAGAAAATACCCCCATCAATCCGAATGTGCCAATGGGTTTTCCTTGATAGGTTGCACCAATGGCTTCTGCTGCATCTTCTATAACAGGAATATCATACTTTTTGGCAATGGCCAACAGTTCTACTATTTTTGAAGGCATGCCATATAAATGGACTATGATGATAGCTTTTGGCTTTTGGCTTTTGGTTATTCTGTCATTAATTGCTTTTTCCAACAATTGCGGACTCATATTCCAGGTATCTTTTTCGGAATCAATTAATATTGGAATTGCCTTTTGATAGCGAATCGGATTTACTGTGGCCGAAAATGTAAAGGAAGAACAAAGTACTTCATCATCTTCACTTACCCCCAACATGATCAAAGCCAAATGAATTGCAGCAGTACCCGAGCTCAAGGCAGAACAATACTTTGCTCCTGTATAATCACGAATATCTTGTTCCAGTCCATTTACATTCGGGCCCAAAGGTGCCACCCAATTGGTATCAAATGCTTCTTTTACATATTTCTGTTCTTCTCCTGTAAGGTGTGGTGAAGAGAGCCATATTTTATTCATATATTCAAGTTATTTAAAAATAATAATCATTGTCGAATAAATTAAATAATGGAAATTTTGAATTTTGAGTGATGATTTTAGAGTTAAACTATATCTTAAATCATAACCTTTCTTGAGAAGTCTTAACAATTGAAGTCAAAATTTTCCTTAGCTCTTCACATTCACCAATTAAGCCTACATCTTCTTTTGGTAAATAATCACTATCATTCAACAATCTTAACCAATAATGTGTCTCTCTGGTTTCTTTCAAAGCAATTGAATTTTTAGAAATAAAATCCCGTTTTGATTGTGCGGCCTGACTCTCTTCAATATTAGCACCAATGGAAGTACCACTTTTTAATATTTGTTTAGAAAGTACAAACTCTTTTCTATCATAATTCAAATACTTGTATAATTTTATTATTTGCAAGGAAAACTTATAGCTCTTCTCTACTACAATACTTTTTCTCATAACTCAATTATTATCATATTAAAAACTCTCATTCAAAATTCATAACTCAAAATTCATCATTACTGCCTCATCAATCACTCCATCTCTTCATGTCTCAATACTTAAAACGTTAACTCATTTATTTAAAAACAGTCTGCAATATAATTTTAATATCGCCCATCAATGTGTGATTGAAATAATACTCTAAATTGATCTTTACTTTATCCGGATAAATGACTTCGTCATTATATTTAACAGGATCTTTTACATTTGCTAATATCTCTTCTTCATCCTTATATTTTAACGAAGCGGGGCCGGTTATTCCAGGTCTTAATTCTAATATTTTTCTATTTTCTCCTGTTAGCTGATCAGCATATCCTGGT
>Ga0209013_10001000_pt1 | contig 26135 bp, 25 predicted proteins | sample Cruoilmetagenom2_FD_187291 | JGI IMG/M metagenome (GOLD analysis project Ga0209013, IMG submission 187291) | Oil polluted marine microbial communities from Coal Oil Point, Santa Barbara, California, USA - Sample 2 (SPAdes) (version 2) | ecosystem: Environmental > Aquatic > Marine > Oil seeps ...
TCAACAAATTAGAACTAGTTTAAAAGCTCATTTTGTTTTGCTGGCATCATCATTAAATGATGTCAAAAATGTTTTGCTATCGAACTAACCGAAGTTAGTCAATAAGCTGTATTCCTTAACGTTTTGCATGTTCAGTTTTCAATGTTCATTATGCCGTTTTGTTTTGACGACTTCTATATAATATCAATTCCCAATAAATATGTCAACAGTTTATTTAATAAAATATAAAAACCCTTTCTTACCATAGTAAAAGTATGAAAAGCGCAAGCGCCTATCTCTGCGTAAGGCAGCAAATGGGATGGGGGAGGTCTGTTATGCCACAGGATGTGGCATAACAGACATGACCTGCTTCGTGCAGGCCCGGGAGGCAGCTCCTCAGTCACCAAAGTCGATTACCCATTTGACCGTTCTTCTGCGACGAGCTTTGCGCAGGAGCAAGGCTCGTGCTAGACAGTTACTATTCAGAAATTTTATGTACTTTCTTATCTTGTAAGGAAGAGTTTCTAGGATTAATTACACGATACGTTCTATATTATAAGATCGATTAGCGGATAAATCGATTAGTTGTTCCGATTCCAATAGTCTAATCATTGGTCTCATTGGTGAATCTCTATGTAAAAATACAACTTCCCCAACTTCTCCGTTTGATAATAGAACACGTGTTGAAATAGGTAATACCCCTACTAAAGAAATTAATGCATTTACTACTTCGATATTGTATTTGCCAAATTCTTCTTCTCTAATCATCTCTAAAACTTTAAATATAGAACTTTTTGCACGATAGATTCGTTCCGATGTCATTGCATGGAAAACATCAGCGACTGCAATTATTTGAGAGAAAATTGATATTTTCCCCATCTTTTCGCCTTTAGGATAACCACTACCATCTAATCGTTCATGATGTTGGAAAATCGCTAGTTTCATTTCAGGTTTTAAAAGTGAACTATCTTTAATCATTTGAAAGCTATGAATAGTATGTTTCTTAATTTCGGAATACTCATCTTCTGTCAAAAATGACTTTTTATTTCTAATTTTTATGTCTACTTTAGCCATTCCACTATCCGCCATTAATCCAGCAGTTGCTAATTGAATGACTTGTCCAATCGGGTATCCTATTTTTTTTGCTAGCATTCCGGAAATAATGCCAACCGCAATAGAATGGTGAGAAATATACTTACTCATTTCAGAATACTCATTCAACTTCAATATAATCTGTTTTTCTTTAGATACTCTTTCTACTAAAGGCATAATGATCATGCGTAGTTTTGCTACGTCTACATTCATCCCTGCTTCCCAAGAGGAAAATTCCTTTTGATAATTATTGACTGCATCTATGTATAAGTTAATAAAACTAGTCTCTGTCTCTTGTATAACTTCTTTTTTACTCAAATCCGTTTTTTCGTCATTTCTTTTTTTGTTTTCAGAAGCTATGGACACTTTTAGTATATTGAAGGCTTTTAAAACTTGAATATGTTCTCTAGTAACCTTAGTACCTTTACGAATAATAGGTGTTTTTGTGTTTACGGAAATATCTTCTGCAATTATACTGCCCAGTTTTAATTCTTCTAAGTTTTCTAAGATATATCCCAAAATATTGCTCCTCCCATTATTTTTCCTTATTATACTAAATTTTTAGAGTAAATGAAATTAGAAAAGTGCAAGCGCCTATTACTGCCCCGACAGGCAAATGGGGAATTGCGAGGAGGCAGCTCCTCAGCCACCACAGTAATTACACATTTGACCCCGAGGGGCAAGGCGCTGCAGCTAGACAGATGCCAAGTAAAAATTTTATACTTTCTTATGAAATGAGAAAAAGTCACTCCCAAACAGTACGAATGTTTGAGAATGACTTTATTTTATTCGTTAGATTCTTCTGTAGTGTTTTCTTCTACTTCATCAATAGAAGTTTCACCTTCTGTTTCAGCTTCAATATCTTCTTCGTCATCTTCTTTTTGTACTTTAGCTACAGTTGCAATTAGCTCATCTGCTGCTAATCTCATCAATCTAACACCTTGAGTACTTCTACCTGTAATGGATATATCGTTTACATCCATACGGATAAGCATTCCATTTATCGTAATTAACATTAAATCTTCTGTACCACTTACTGCTTTCACAGCACTTAAAGGTCCATTTTTTTCTGTGATTTGACATGTTTTAACACCCATACCACCACGGCTTTGTAAACGATATTCTGATTCAGGTGTACGTTTACCATAGCCATTTTCAGTAACAACTAATATTTCTTGGTCTGGTTCTATTATTTCCATTCCTACAACATAATCATCTTCTTTTAGACGAATACCTCTAACTCCACCAGCTGTTCTACCCATTGAACGAATATCCGTTTCTTCAAATCGAACTAATTTCCCTTGGCGAGTTCCTATGATTATTTGCTTTTTACCATCTGTAAGACGAACAGCAATTAGTTCATCTTCTTCACGTAAGGAGATAGCAATTAAACCATTTGCTCGAATATGTGCAAAACCTGATACCGGTGTACGTTTTGTCACTCCAAGGCTTGTTGTAAAGATAAAGTAACTATCCTCTTCAAATGAAGCCATTGGGATCATTGCCGTAACTTGTTCATCTTTATCTATTCCTAACAAGTTAATAATCGGTAACCCTTTTGCAGTGCGTCCATATTCGGGAATTTCAAATCCACGTGCACGGTATACTTTTCCTTTGTTCGTAAAGAATAGAATTGTATCGTGTGTAGATGTATACAAGAGATGTTCGACAAAATCATTTTCATTTGTGCCCATACCTTGCACGCCACGGCCACCACGTTTTTGACTCTTATACGTATTTGCAGGTAAACGTTTAATATACCCTTTATTTGTTAATGTAAGTACAGAATTTTCTACAGGAATTAAATCTTCATCCTCTAGTACTTCTGCTCCACCAGCAACAATTTCAGTACGACGTTTATCCGCATATCGATTTTTGATTTCTAAAATTTCTTCACGAATAATTTCAATAACTCTGTATTCATTTGCTAAAATAAATCTCAATTCTTCCATCAATTTAACTAATGCTGTGTACTCTTCTTCAATTTTATCACGTTCTAAACCTGTCAAACGTTGCAAACGCATATCTAAAATTGCTTGGGCTTGTCGTTCAGATAATTGGAATCTATCCATCAACCCATTTTTAGCTTCTTCTCCCGTTTGAGATCCACGAATAAGTTTAATGATTTCATCAATATGATCTAATGCGATTCGCAAGCCTTCTAAAATATGAGCGCGGTCTTCTGCTTTCTTTAATTCAAATTCAGTACGACGACGAATTACAACTTTTTGATGCTCTAAATAGTGATAAAGCATTTCTTTAATGTTTAAAACTTTAGGCTGATTGTCTACTAGTGCTAACATATTCACACCAAAGCTTGATTGAAGTGCAGTTTGTTTATATAAATTATTTAATAGGACATGTGAATTTGCATCTTTTCTTACTTCTATAACAATTCTCATACCATTACGGTCTGATTCATCGGCTAAGTGAGTAATACCATCTATTTTTTTATCACGTACTAATTCAGCAATTTTCTCGATTAAACGAGCTTTATTTACTTGGTAAGGTAATTCCCTCACAATGATTACTTCTTTACCACTAGCTTTTTGTTCCATTTCAATTTTAGCCCGTATTAAAATAGATCCTCTACCTGTTTCATAAGCACGGCGAATACCACTACGACCTAAGATAATTCCTCCCGTAGGAAAATCAGGACCAGGAATAATAGTCGTCAATTCTTCAATCGTAATTGCTGGGTTTTCAGATAAGGCTAAAACTCCATCAATTACTTCCCCTAAGTTATGCGAAGGTATATTAGTCGCCATACCAACCGCTATACCTGAAGCTCCATTTACTAGTAAGTTTGGATATCTACTCGGTAAAACAACTGGCTCTTTTTCTTGTCCATCATAGTTATCTTTATAATCAATTGTATTTTTGTTAATATCACGCAGCATCTCTAATGCAATTTTAGACATACGAGATTCTGTATAACGCATAGCAGCCGCTCCGTCACCATCTACAGAACCAAAGTTACCGTGACCATCTACTAACATATAACGATAACTAAAATCTTGCGCCATACGAACCATGGCCTCATAAATTGAGGAGTCACCATGTGGATGATATTTCCCCATTACATCACCAACAATACGGGCTGATTTTTTATGAGGTTTATCAGGGGTATTTCCTAGTTCTTGCATACCATACAAAATTCGACGATGCACAGGCTTTAGCCCATCACGAACATCTGGCAATGCACGGGATACAATTACACTCATTGCGTAGTCAAGAAATGACGTTCTCATTTCTTGACTAATATTAATCCCTCTAACGCCTTTATTCGATATATCTGACATTCTAAAGACCTCCAGTCACACACATTCTTATATATCTAAGTTTTTTACATACACTGCATTTTCTTCGATAAATCTACGTCTAGGTTCTACTTCTTCACCCATTAGCTGTTCAAATACTGCGTCTGCTTCCATCGCATTATCTAAATTTATTTGAAGTAATGTACGAACATCTGGATCCATTGTTGTATCCCACAGTTGAGTTGCATCCATTTCTCCTAGTCCTTTATATCGTTGAATAGTTGGTTTAGATGTTTTCGGTAATCGTTCTAAAATTTCTTTTAATTGCTCATCGTTATAGCAATATTCAACATGTTTCCCTTGTTTAACTTGAAATAATGGTGGTTGAGCAGCATACACATAGCCAGCTTCGATTAATGGTCTCATGAAACGGAAGAAAAATGTTAATAATAGTGTTCGGATATGTGCACCATCAACATCCGCATCTGTCATGATAATGATTTTATGATAACGAGCTTTCTCTAAAGTAAATTCTTCTCCAATACCAGTTCCTAGCGCAGTAATCATTGTTCGAATTTCTGCATTTCCTAAAATTCGATCTAATCTTGCTTTTTCCACATTTAATATTTTCCCACGTAATGGAAGAATAGCTTGGAAGTGACGGTCACGCCCTGATTTTGCTGAACCACCTGCTGAATCACCTTCTACTATGTAAAGTTCACTATCTGCAGGAACTCGAGATGAACAGTCTGCTAATTTACCTGGAAGACTAGATACTTCTAGTGCTGATTTTCTACGTGTGAGTTCACGAGCTTTTTTAGCAGCAACGCGAGCACGAAACGCCATTAATCCCTTGTCTACTACTTGACGGGCAATTGTAGGATTTTCTAATAAAAATCGGTCAAATCCTTCTGAAAACAAACTATTTGTAATCATACTTACTTCTGAGTTACCAAGCTTTGTTTTCGTTTGTCCTTCAAATTGAGGATTAGGATGTTTAATCGAAACAATTGCTGTCAATCCTTCTCGTACATCGTCCCCAGTTAAATTTGTATCAGCTTCTTTTAATAAACCATTTTTTCGAGCATAGTCATTTATTTCACGAGTAAGCGCTGTTTTAAATCCAGACTCATGTGTTCCGCCTTCATACGTATTAATATTATTTGCAAATGATAAAATATTAGAAGCATATCCCCCGTTATATTGCATAGCAATTTCAATTGAGATACCATCTTTATTGCCTTCTACGAATATAGCCTCTTCCGTGATAGGTTCTTTATTTTTATTTAAATCTTCTACGTATGACTTTATTCCGCCTTCGTAAAAATATTTAACGGATTTTTCTTGCCCTTCACGTTCATCCGCAAGTGTAAGAGATAGTCCACGATTTAAATAAGCTAATTCACGCACACGGTGTTCTAAAATATCAAATTCATATACATTTGTTTCTGTAAAAATTTCTGTGTCTGCTTTAAATCTTATAGTTGTTCCTGTATCTTCAGCTTCACCAATAACTGATAACGGAGCACTAACATCTCCACGTTCAAATTTAATACAATGCATTTTCCCATCACGTTTAACATATACTTCTGTAAACTCCGAAAGGGCATTTACAACCGAAGCACCAACACCATGGAGTCCACCAGATACTTTATAACCACCGCCGCCAAATTTACCGCCAGCGTGTAAAACAGTCATAATAACTTCAACAGCAGGTTTACCCATTTTTTCTTGGTTATCAACAGGAATTCCGCGTCCATTATCATCTACACGAATCCAATTGTCTTTTTCAATTGTGACAATAATATGGTCGCAATAACCAGCAAGTGCCTCATCAATACTGTTATCTACGATTTCCCATACAAGATGGTGAAGTCCTCTTGAACTAGTAGTACCAATATACATCCCTGGACGTTTTCTTACTGCTTCTAGACCTTCTAATACTTGTATCTGATCAGCATCATAAGATTCTAGCTCTTTTTTTTCCATTGCCAACTGGCTCACCCACTCTTTCATTACTTCAATACGATGAATTTAAACTGTTTTTCTTTTAATCTTCATAAATTTAGTATTTCTATCTTTACAGTTTTATAACCAATTTTTTGAAGTAATAATATTTTCTTTTTTAAAAGATTTAAGAAAGTATATAAAATTTTTGCATTACATCTGTCTAGCGCAAGCAGCCTTGCTCCTGCGCTTTTCTTAATCTGTTGTTACTACATTTCCATGTTCCACATGAAACATTTTGGCATGTTGAATTGTTTCGTGTGTTAGTCCATTCACACTTGTTGTTGTAACGAATGTTTGTACATCACCTTGTATCGTATTTAGTAAATGTGATTGTCGATAATCATCTAATTCAGACAAAACATCATCCAGTAAAAGAACAGGAGCTTCGCCAACTTCTTGTTTTATAAGCTGAATTTCCGCAAGCTTTAAAGACAGAGCTGTAGTGCGCTGCTGTCCTTGTGAACCATATGTTTGAACATCGTATTCATTCACAAAAAAATGGAGATCATCACGATGAGGTCCTATTAGACTTAACCCTCGATCAAGTTCTCTTCTCTGAATTTCTATTAACTTTTTTTCCAGAAACTCTTTCATGGCTATTTCTGACCAATCTGCTTGTATACCCGAAGAAGAATGATATGATACCGTCAATTTTTCTAACCCTCTTGAAATACCAAAATGAATAGGTTCTGCCCATTTTTGCAAGAGGTCCATAAACTGAAATCTTTTACGAATTACTTTTACAGCAGCATCTATATATTGTTCTGTGTAAACATCAAACATAACATCTTTTAGGAAAGATTTGCCTTGATGTTGTTTTAAAATATAATTCCGTTGTTTTAATACCTTCTGGAAATGAAGTAAATCGTGTAAATAGACAGGGGAAATTTGGCCAATTTCCATATCAAGAAATCGCCTTCTAACTTGAGGACTTCCTTTTACTAAATACAAATCCTCCGGTGCAAACATCACGACATTTAACTGACCAATATAATTGCTTAGTTTTGTTTGTTCAAGATGATTGACTTTAGCTTTTTTTCCCTTTTTGGATAAGATTAGTTCTAAAGGTAAATGCCCGTATTTTCTTTGAATATTACCTTTTATTTTACCATAGTCTGCTTCCCAACGTATTAATTCTTTATCATTTGCTGTTCTGTGTGATTTTGCCATGGATAGTACATAAAGGGATTCCATTAAGTTGGTTTTCCCTTGGGCATTTTCACCGATCAAAACATTAATTTTGGGAGAAAAATCCAATTGAATGGAATCATAATTACGGTAGTTTATTAGTTCTAATCGCTCGATGTACATATTACTCCCCGTTCTCTAGTCCAATCAATTGAAATTTCCCTACTCCGGGAATATTCACTACGTCTTTATGACGAAGTTTTCTGCCTCTTCTCTGATCTACTTCCCCATTTATATATATAGTATTTTCACTTAAAAACCATTTTGCCATTCCACCAGAACTAATTGCATCTGTCATTTTTAATAACTGACCAAGTGTAATATATTCTGAGTCCAATTGAATCTCTTTCAAAATAATCAAACCTCTTCTCATTTTCTTTATCCCTTTATTTTACCCCATTTTGCTGAATAAGTAAAAAAGATAGCCACATAAAGTGACTATCTCGAAAATTGGATATTTCAAAATCCAAAGTCTGAATATACAAATAAAATACTAATAAGTTCTTACTGGCAATATTAATTGCAGTATAGAGTCATCATGAACAGATTTTAAGACGAATGGTCTCATTGCTCCAGAAAATAGGATCTTAACATCTTGTCCATCAATTGCTTTTAAAGCATCCATCATATATTTAGCACTGAAAGAAATTTTAAGTTCTTCTCCCTCAATTGTTTCCGCTTGTATTTGTTCTTCTACATTTCCAATTTCCGGGGAATTAGAAGACACTTCTACAAAACCATCCCCAATTGTTGTAAATCGAACAACGTTATTTCTTTCTTCTCTTGCAAGTAAAGATGCGCGATCGATTGCTTGTAACAAAGATTTTCCATTTACTAAGATTGTTGTTTTATATTCGTTTGGAATTAAACGTGATGTATCTGGGTAATTACCTTCTAACAATCTTGAATAGAATAAAACATCACCTGTTTTAAACAAAATTTGTTGTTGTGTCATAACGATTGCAACTTCAGATGTCGTTTCTTCTAAAATTTTATTTAATTCATTTAAACTTTTTCCTGGTATGACCACACTATATTCTTCTTCTGGTAAATCTTTTAAAGCTGTTTTTCTTTTCGCTAAACGATGGCTATCCGTTGCTACACAGTGAAGTTCGCCATCTTTTACTTGCCAGTTCACACCTGTTAGAACTGGGCGACTTTCTGAAGTAGAAACAGCAAATACCGTTTCTTTAATAATAGATTTTAATAAATCAGAAGGGATGAAAAATTGACGATCTTCTTCAACTTGAGGAAGTAAAGGATATTCAGAAGCATCTAATCCAATAAGATTAAATTCTGATTTCCCTGAACGAATATGTGTTTGAAATTGATTTGTTACTTCAATTTCTACATCATTTGTTGGTAATTTACGTACAATTTCATTAAAAAATTTGGCTTGTAAAACAATTGAACCAGTTTCTGAAATCTTAATAATTTGTTCTCCATTTTTTTCTACTGGAATAAATATTTGAATTGTTATGTCTGAATCACTACCTGTAATATAAAGACCTTTATTTGTTACTTCTAATTTTAGTCCAGTCAAAATTGGAATAGTTGTTTTAGAACTTACTGCTTTCATAACATCATTTAATCCATCTAATAAACTATCACGCATGATTTGAAATTTCATTTTTTTACCTCGCTTATATAATTATTATTTATTTAAAAGATTAATAGATATAGTACTAGGGCTTGTGGATATGTTGATAAGTTAGTTTTACCTTACTTAGACTAAACTATCCACATGTGGGTAAGTTGTTTATAAACAGCAAGCAAACTTACCCACTTATCCACAAATCAATTTATCGCCCGAGGATAGATTTTATTTGTTTTACATCATCTTGTAAATTAGCATCCACTTTTAACATCGTTGAAATTTTCTCATGAGCGTGAATTACTGTCGTATGATCGCGTCCTCCAAATTCATCTCCAATTTTAGGCAGAGAAAAATCCGTTAATTCACGAGAAAGATACATTGCTACTTGTCTTGGAAATGCAATAGATTTTGTACGTCTTTTAGCAGTAAAGTCTTCTAATCTAATATGGAAATGTTCCCCGACAACCTTTTGTATATCAAGGATTGTAATAATTCTCGGTCTTGCATTAGGCATAATATCCTTTAATGCTTCCTCAGCTAATTCTGCATTTATATCTTTATTTACAAGTGAAGAATAAGCGACAACACGGATAAGTGCCCCTTCTAATTCCCGAATATTCGTATCTATTTGATTTGCAATATAGGCCATGACTTCGTTTGGAATATCTAACCCATCCGCTCTTGCTTTTTTACGTAGGATAGCAATTCTAGTTTCTAAATCAGGTGGAGCAATATCCGTTATTAATCCCCATTCAAAGCGTGAGCGTAAACGATCCTCTAGTGTTGGGATTTCTTTTGGTTGTCGATCACTTGAAATAACAATCTGTTTATTTTCTTCATGTAATGCATTAAAAGTATGAAAAAATTCTTCTTGAGTTGATTCTTTTCCTGCAAGGAATTGAATATCATCTATTAGGAGAACATCAATACTTCGGTATTTATTGCGAAATTCAATTGTTTTATTATCACGAATGGAGTTAATAAATTCATTCGTAAATTTTTCAGAAGATAAATAAACCACTTTTGCATTTGGATTGTGTTCTTGAACATAATGACCAATCGCGTGCATTAAGTGGGTTTTACCAAGTCCAACTCCTCCGTATATGAAGAGAGGATTGTAGGCTTTTGCTGGCGCTTCTGCTACAGCCAGTGATGCAGCATGGGCAAAACGATTTCCAGAGCCAATAACGAATGTATCAAATGTATATTTGGAATTTAACATTCCAGGTGAGAAATCAGGTTGATCCCCATTATTTGCAGGAACTTTTGGTACTTGAATATCAAATTCATTTATATCTAAATTCTTTGGTACAACAAAAGATATAAGATGTTCATTGCCTGTAAGTTCACTTAAAATCCCAGCAATTAGATGTACATAATGATTTTCTAGCCAATCTCTTGCAAATGAGTTAGGAGCGGCTATCGTGACAGTTTCTCCTTTATATGAAAGCAGCTTTGTTGACTTTAACCAAGTTTCAAAACTCGGTTTAGAGGTCTTCTTTTCTACCTCTGAGAGAACTTTAGCCCAAAGTTCTTCTAAATGTTCCAATAATCTAATCCCCTTTTTAAAAAATATAAGAAATTATATAAAATTTCTGCATAGTAACTGTCTAGTGTAAGCCGTCTTACTCTTGCGCAAACAAAAGCGCTTGTGGTGGCTGAGATAGGAGCTTGCGCTTTTCTTAATAAATATGTAAAAAAATAAAGATATACACAAATCCACCGGTTGTGGATAAACGTTATAAATGCAAGTGGAAAAACTTGTCCACAGATTATCAACAGTTGTGGATAAGATTTAATGCCTCTTTTCGTTTGGAAAAGTAAAACACAAATATCTTAACAAAATAACGAGAGCATTACAAGTGATTTTGGACTTATCCACATAAGTTAGATTATTCACAACTCTAGTTGTCCACAGGTTATTAGTATGTTCAAAACATGTTAATAAGTCATGTGGATAATTTTTTTAGTTTTTTTTAGTCACAGACTAATTTTGTTAATAACTAATAGATTGTGGATAACTCTATTATGGTGGTTCGAAAAATTAATTTGAAAAAATATTGACAAATGGAGTAGTTTTTATATATAATATCGGAGACTGTCTAAAGAAAGTTTTAAGATAATCAATCAGGAGGTGTCATATAGATGAAACGTACATTCCAACCAAATACCCGTAAACGTGCTAAAAATCACGGTTTCCGCGCACGTATGAGTACTAAAAACGGTCGTCGCATAATTGCAGCCCGTCGAGCAAAAGGAAGAAAAGTATTATCAGCATAAGTCCACTGACCATTCAGTGGTCTTTTTTTCTTTTATAACGATTAGGTGGAGCAGGTGAATCAATGAATAGTAAGCAGCGTATAAAAAAGAATGCAGAATTTCAAACAATTTTTAAACGCGGGAAATCAGTAGCGAATAGACAATTTGTTGTTTATTGCTTAGAAAAAGAAGAAGATTATTACCGTGTTGGCTTATCTGTCAGTAAAAAGGTAGGAAATGCTGTAGTTCGTAATCGCATAAAAAGATATATAAGACAAACCTTTTTAGAAATTCATGATCAGGTACACCGAAATATGGATTATATTATTATCGCTAGGAACCCAGCGGCCAAATTAGATTTCCATGAAACTAAAAAAAGTCTTGAACATGTGCTTAAAATAGCAAAAGTTATAAAAAAGTAAAGTTAAAGAAGACTTTCTTAAAAGTGATAAGTTAAAATGGACATACACAGAAGTAGTAATAGGGGGAAGAAGGTTGAGAAAAAGATTATCGTTACTGTTGTTACTATTAGTAGTTACGACATTTTTAGCTGGTTGTTCTGAATTTAATGAACCAATCTATTCAGAATCAAATGGATTTTGGAATGAATATATTGTTTGGCCATTAGTTTCAGCAATCACATACTTTAAAGATTTATTAGGTACGTATGGTTTGGGTATTATTGCAGTAACTATCATTATACGGTTGGTATTACTACCATTAATGATTAAACAAACAAAAAGCTCTAAAAATATGCAACAAGTACAACCAGAGATGGCAAAACTAAAAGAAAAGTACAGTTCAAAAGATGCAGTAACTCAACAAAAGTATCAGCAAGAAATGATGGCTCTTTATAAGGAAAGAGGAATCAATCCAGCTGCAGGATGTTTACCAGTATTCATTCAAATGCCAATATTAATTGGTTTTTACCATGCAATTAGTCGGATGAACAGTACACCAGAAATTAATTTGGGTGATTTTGCTGGATTTACATTAGCGGAACCAAGTATCTTCTTGGCAATTCTTGCAGGTATTATGCAATTAATCGTGTTACGTACTGGTCCAGCAATGGATAATCCTCAAATGAAGATGATGATGTATATTATGCCATTCATGATTATCGGATTTGGTATCGTATTACCAGCAGCACTAACGTTATATTGGGTTATCGGAAACGTTATTTCTATTATTCAAAACTTATTCATTTATAAACCTTGGAATAAACCAAAAACTGAACCTGTTAAATCGGGAGGGGCAAAAAAATGAAACAGATTACAGAAGCTGCACCTACAAAAGAAAAAGCTATAACTGTTGCACTAGAAAAGCTTGGAGTTACAATACAAGATGTGTCAATTACAGTGTTAGATGAGGGTAAAAAGGGTTTTCTAGGATTTGGAGTTAAGCCTGCAGTTGTTCAAGTAACTGTTTTAAAAAATGAAGAGGATTTAGAAGAAGAGATTGTTAACGAGCCTGAAATTGAGGTAGAAACTGAAATTAGAGAAATTTCGTCTAGTACTAGTAAGAAAAAAGAAGGTATAAATGATCAAGCTTTGCTAGAATCTTCCCAATACATGAATGACATAGCGAAACAAATGAATATTGATGATTTATCTATTACTCAAAAAATAGAAGGTAAATATGTTTACCTTCATTTGGATAGTAAAAAAGCAGCATTATTGATTGGGAAACGTGGTCAAACATTAAATGCACTAGAAAATTTGACGCAACTTGTCATTAATAAGTATTCTAATTCATATTTAATCCTTAAATTGGATGTAGGCAATTACCGTGAGCGCAGAAAAGAAACTTTGGAACAACTGGCAGAACGTGTTGCAGATAAAGCAGTTCGAACTGGCATAAAACAAGACTTAGAGCCAATGTCATCGTTAGAACGAAAAATAATTCACAATGCTTTATCTTCTCGGCTAGATATTGAAACTTATTCAGTTGGGACAGATCCAAATCGTTACTTGGTTATTGAATCGATTAAATAATATTAAACGGATTTTAGCTTAGTTAGAAGCTGAAATCCGTTTTTCTTTCGCACTTTGCTCTTAAAAAAACTGGGATAATTATTAAAAGTATCTGTACTTCTGATTTTCGTGATTTTATGTTATTGTTATATGTTAGAAAGTCATGTTCGTTTTACTTATCCACATGTGAATAAGTATATTTTTTCGAGGAGATGGACACATATGGAATTCGACACAATAGCTGCTATTTCGACACCACTTGGAGAAGGTGCAATCGCTATAGTAAGACTTAGTGGTACAAATGCAATATCTATTGCAAATCAAATTTTTCATTCACCAAATGGGAAAAATTTATTAAATCAAGCATCTCATACAATCCATTATGGACATTTAGTGGATTCGGAAACTGATGAAATAGTAGAAGAAGTAATGCTATCCCTAATGAAGGGACCAAAAACCTTTACGAGGGAAGATGTAGTAGAGATTAACTGTCATGGTGGAATTGTATCGGTTAATCGTGTTCTGAAGCTCGTGTTAATAAATGGTGCAAGACTTGCAGAACCTGGTGAGTTTACAAAACGTGCATTTTTAAATGGAAGAATTGATTTATCACAAGCTGAAGCTGTGATGGACTTAATAAGAGCAAAGACAGATAAAGCGATGAATGTTGCATTAGGGCAAATGGACGGGCGATTATCTAGACTTATTAAAACATTGAGGCAGGCACTACTAGAGACGATAGCACAAGTAGAAGTGAATATTGATTATCCTGAATATGATGATGTAGAAGAAATGACCATGCCTCTTATGATTAAAAATGGTATGTGGGTAAAAGAAGAAATTGAAAAATTATTAGTTACTTCATCACAAGGGAAGATATTACGTGAAGGCCTTTCTACAGCTATAATAGGAAGACCAAATGTTGGTAAATCATCTTTACTTAATAGTTTAATTCAAGAAAATAAAGCAATTGTTACGGATATTGCTGGTACAACAAGGGATATAATAGAAGAGTATGTAAATGTACGCGGTGTTCCGTTGAAATTAGTAGATACAGCTGGAATTCGGGAAACAGAAGATATTGTGGAACGAATTGGAGTGGAAAAGTCTCGACAAGTTTTAAAAGAGGCAGATCTAATTTTACTTGTTTTAAATAATGCTGAAAAGCTTACAATAGAAGATCGTAGATTATTTGAAGCAATTGAAGGTATGGATGTTATTATTATTATTAACAAAACGGATTTACCAACTCAAATAGAGCTAGAAGAAATAAAACAATTAGCAGGTGAAAAACGAATTGTTACGACTTCTTTATTGCAAGAAGAAGGAATAGATGAACTAGAAGAAGCAATTGCTTCTTTATTCTTTGAAGGCACTATTGAATCTTCTGATATAACGTATGTATCTAACGCCCGTCATATATCATTGTTGCATGCAGCGAAAGAAACGATTGCAGATGCAATTGAAGCAGCACAGAATGACGTACCAGTTGATATGATTCAAATAGATGTAACAAGAACTTGGGAAATACTCGGAGAAATTGTGGGTGATACGGTAGAAGAAAGTCTACTTGACCAGTTATTTTCACAGTTTTGTTTAGGAAAATAAAAAATGAGAGGAAGTTACGAACATGCCAAACTTTGAAGCAGGCAAGTTCGATGTGATTGTTGTTGGAGCAGGACATGCAGGCGTTGAAGCAGCGTTAGCATCAGCTAAAATAGGCGCAAAAACGCTTGTATTAACAATTAATCTTGATATGATTGCATTTATGCCATGTAATCCATCCATCGGAGGGCCAGCAAAAGGAATTGTTGTGCGTGAAATTGACGCATTAGGTGGTGCCATGGGGAAAGTAATAGATAAAACACATATTCAAATGAGAATGCTAAATACTGCAAAAGGCCCTGCCGTTCGAGCACTTCGCGCACAAGCAGATAAAGTTCTATATCAAAATGAAATGAAAAAATTGTTAGAGGAACAAGAGAATTTAACAATCCATCAAGCAGTTGTAGAAGAATTACTTGTAGAAGATGAAAAAATTGTTGGACTTGTTACACAAGTCGGAGCTATTTATAGAGCAGATGCAGTGGTAATTACAACCGGTACATTCCTACGTGGTGAAATTATTATTGGAGACTTGAAATACTCAAGTGGTCCAAACAATCAACAACCATCGATTAAATTAGCAGATAGCATTCGTGATTTAGGTTTTGATTTAGTGCGATTTAAAACAGGTACTCCTCCACGTGTTAATAGTAAAACAGTGGATTATAGCAAAACTGAAATTCAACCAGGGGATGATGTTCCAAGAGCGTTCAGTTTTGAAACAACTGAATTTATCATGGATCAACTACCATGCTGGCTAACATATACGAGTGAAAAAACGCATCAGATTATTAATGATAATTTACACTTATCACCTATGTATTCAGGTATGATAAAAGGGACTGGTCCAAGATATTGTCCATCTATTGAAGATAAAATAGTCCGCTTTAGTGATAAACCACGTCATCAGATCTTCCTTGAGCCAGAAGGAAGAAATACGCGTGAAGTGTATGTTCAAGGACTTTCAACTAGTCTTCCTGAACATGTTCAACGTCAGCTGCTAGCCTCTATACCGGGGCTTGAAAATGCTGAAATGATGCGTGCTGGTTATGCAATTGAATATGATGCAATGGTTCCAACACAGCTATGGCCAACACTTGAAACGAAAAAGATTAAAAATCTTTATACAGCAGGTCAAATCAATGGAACTTCTGGTTATGAGGAAGCTGCAGGTCAAGGATTAATGGCGGGTATTAACGCAGGCCTTCGCGTTTTGAATAAAGAAGAAATAGTGTTAAGTAGATCTGATGCTTACATTGGAGTCTTAATAGACGATCTTGTAACAAAAGGAACAAATGAGCCTTATCGTTTATTAACATCTAGAGCTGAATATCGCTTATTATTACGCCATGATAATGCGGATTTACGTTTACTTGAAAAAGCATATAAAATTGGGCTTGTTTCACAAGCTCGATATGAGAAATTTTTAGAGAAAAAACAAAGAATTGAAGATGAATTAAAACGTCTTCGTTCATTAATGATAAAACCTAATGAAGTAACACAAGCATTAATTCGAAGTGTAGAAGGTAGCGAACTAAAAGATGGTATTCGTGCAGCAGATCTCTTGAAACGTACAGAAATGAACTATGATTTAGTAGCTCAGCTAGCTCCTTCTGAAATTGAGTTGACGTTTGAAGAAAAAGAACAAATTGAAATCCAGGTAAAATATGAAGGATATATTGAAAAATCTCTTCAGCAAGTAGAAAAACTTAAAAAAATGGAAGACAAGAAAATTCCTGATAAAATTGACTATGATGCAATTTCCGGATTAGCAACAGAGGCTAGACAAAAACTTAAACTAGTAAGACCACTATCAATTGCACAAGCAACGAGAATTTCAGGAGTAAATCCCGCAGATGTTTCTATTTTACTAATTTATATTGAACAAGGTAAAATAGCGAAAATTACTGGGTAGTCTAAAATGATAAGGAGAACTACATGAACGAAGAACAATTCATACAAGCCCTTCATGAAAAAGGAATTGAATTAACTACTATACAAGTGAGTCAATTCAGAAAATATTACGAATTACTTATTGAATGGAACGAAAAAATGAATTTAACTGCAATTACAGATGAGGCGTCTGTTTATTTAAAGCATTTTTTCGATTCCATAAGTGCATCTTTCTTTGAAGATTTTTCTGACTCTTACTCGGTATGTGATGTTGGGGCAGGAGCAGGGTTTCCTAGTATCCCATTGAAAATATGTTTTCCAGACTTGAAGGTTACTATAGTAGACTCATTAAATAAGCGAATTCAATTTTTAACTCATTTAAGTAAAGAGTTAGAACTGACTAATGTCCATTTTGTCCACGCTCGTGCGGAAGAATTCGGGCAAAATAGTGCATATCGAGAAAAATATGATATCGTAACTGCAAGAGCTGTAGCCAGACTTTCAGTTTTATCAGAATTGTGTATTCCTCTAGTTAAAATAGGTGGAAGATTCATAGCAATGAAAGCATCAAGTGCTTCTGATGAATTAAAAGATGCAAAGAAAGCCCTTCAATTATTAGGTTCAGATAAAAGTGCAGAGTATACCTTTCTCTTGCCAATAGAAAATAGTGAAAGAACGTTATATGTCTTTTCTAAAATAAAAAGCACACCGAAAAGATACCCTCGAAAACCAGGTATTCCGAACAAAACACCTATTATTTAATGAGGAACGTTCCACGTGAAACATTTATAGTAATGTAATATATAGTGAATATTTAGTTGTACAGAGTTTCTAAAAGGTGGTGCTTGAAAGATGAAAAGTCCTTTTTCTCGGTTTTTTGGAAGTTCTGAAAAGCAACGACAAGAAGAACATGAAGAAATAGTTAGTCCAACTCATAGTCGTTCAGAAGAAGTGGTAAATGTTCCTATAGGAAACATAGTACCTAATAAATATCAACCCAGAACTGTTTTTGATGATGAAAAGATTGAAGAACTAGCTCGAACGATTCATACTCATGGTGTAATACAACCAATTGTAATTCGTCAGATGGATGATGAAAAATACGAAATTATTGCTGGTGAACGTAGATTTAGAGCAATGACTAAACTAGAATGGTCTGAAGTACCAGCAATCATTCGTAATTTAAGTGATAAAGAAACAGCTTCTATCGCATTGATAGAAAACTTGCAACGTGAAGAACTAACGGCAATAGAAGAAGCAGTAGCATATCAGAAACTATTGAAATTGCATGAACTTACGCAAGAAGCATTAGCACAACGTCTTGGAAAAGGACAGTCTACTGTTGCAAATAAACTAAGATTGTTAAAGCTACCTGAAGAAGTTCAAGAAGCAATTATGAAAAAAGAAATATCAGAAAGACATGCTAGGTCCCTTATGCAAGTGAAAGACGCAGATGTACAACTCAACTTAATGAAGTTGACGATTGAGCAGCATTGGAACGTAAAACAACTAGAAGAAAAGGTAGATGAATTTTTAAATCCTCCAACTAAGGAAGATAAAACGTCAGCGAAGCCTAGAAGAAAAGCAGTGAGTAAAGATATTCGAATTGCATTAAATACGATTAAACAGTCCTTATCTATGGTAACAAAAAGTGGTATAAACATTAAAACAGAAGAAGAAGATACAGAAGACTTTTATCAAATTACAGTTAGAATTCCTAAAAAGAAATCATAATTTAACTATTTTATTTAAACTCTCACAAAAATGTGAGAGTTTTTTTCTTTTATAATATGAATAACATCCAAATACTTTGAAAATTTGGTAGAATGGAATAGTGTAATAAAAAAGCAAGGGAAGAGGGTGCAAGAGTGGGACGAATTATTGCAATAGCTAACCAAAAAGGTGGCGTAGGTAAAACAACTACATCAGTAAACTTAAGTGCCTGTCTTGCATATCTAGGTAAGAAAGTTTTACTTGTCGATATTGATCCACAGGGAAATGCTTCAAGTGGTGTTGGGGTAAACAAAGGCGAAATAAATCAATGTATATACGATGTTTTAATAGATGATGTAAGTGTTTTAGATACAATATTAGAAACAAAGGTTGAAAATTTACATATTGTCCCTGCAACTATTTCATTAGCAGGTGCAGAAATTGAATTAGTTTCAACTATTTCACGGGAAGTTCGATTGAAAAAAGCATTACAAGAAGTAAAAGATCAATATGAATATATTATAATTGATTGTCCACCTTCACTTGGCTTGTTAACGATTAATTCTTTGACGGCTTCGGATGCTATTATTATTCCAGTTCAATGTGAATTTTATGCATTAGAAGGTTTGAGTCAACTATTAAGTACTGTAAGACTTGTTCAAAAACATTTAAATAAGCATTTAGAAATAGATGGTGTGTTATTAACTATGTTCGATGCGCGTACTAATTTAGGAATTCAAGTAATTGAAGAAGTCAAAAAATATTTTCAAGATAAAGTTTTCAAAACAATTATTCCAAGAAATGTTCGTTTAAGTGAAGCTCCTAGTCATGGAGAGCCAATTATTATCTACGATCCAAAGTCTAGAGGAGCAGATGTATATCTAGAATTAGCGAAGGAAGTGGTACGTAATGGCCAAAGGGTTAGGTAAAGGGATTAATGCACTTTTTCCAGGAGAAGATTTAGAGCCATTAGAGGTAGTTCAACAAATTTCTTTAGTAGATATTAAACCTAATCCTTTTCAACCAAGAAAGGTATTCGATGAAGAGGCTTTAATGGAGCTTTCAGAATCCATTAAAGAACATGGTGTATTACAACCTATTATTATTCGTAAAAAAGGATCTAAATTTGAAATAGTTGTAGGTGAAAGAAGATATCGTGCTTCACAAGAAGCAGGGTTAGAAGAAATTCCAGCAGTTGTAAGAGAGTTAAATGATCAACAAATGATGGAACTTGCTATTTTGGAAAATCTACAAAGGGAAGATTTAACCCCTATTGAAGAAGCTGAAGCTTATCAAAACCTCATGGAACATTTAAGTTTAACTCAAGAACAACTTGCTTTTCGATTAGGGAAAAGTCGTCCCCACATTGCTAACCATATCAGGTTATTATCTCTACCTGAAGTAGTCAGAACAGCAATCTCTATTGGAGAATTATCTATGGGCCATGGAAAAGCGTTATTAGGATTGAAAAAGAAAAAAACAATTCCATTAATTATGCAAAAAACACTCAAAGAAAATTTAAACGTGCGTCAATTAGAAGCTTTAGTCCAGCGATTGAATGATAATGTTCCACGTGAAACAAAGCAAGAAGAAAATAAAGATATCTTTACAAAAGAGAAAGAGTCTGAATTAAGAGAAATTTTCGGGACGTCCGTTTCTATTACTAAAAATAAAAATAAAGGTAAAATTGAAATTGAATTTTATTCTGAAGATGACTTAGAAAGAATATTACAACTTTTAGAAGATTAAAAAAACCTATTTCTAGGTTCCCCTGGAAATAGGTTTTTTAAAGATAACAATGTATATGAAATTTCTGCATAAAAGCTGTCTAGCGCAAGCCACCTTGCTCCTGCGCAAAGCTCGTCACAGAAGTTCGTTGTCCCGACAGGCAAAGGGGTAATCGCTGAGGAGCTGCCTCCTTGGGCCTACCCCATCCACATTTGCTGCCTTAAGCAGAGATAGGCGCTTGCGCTTTTCTGAATTTCACTCTTGGAATGGAGAATTGGAATGGTTTTATTAGGAACACTTGTTAATGCAGCATTAATTGTTATTGGCTCTATTATTGGAAGACTATTAAAAGGGATTCCAGAGAATATGAAGCAAACAGTTATGTCTGCGATTGGTATTGCAATTGTAGTATTAGGAATTCAAATGGGTCTTGAAAGTGATAATTTTGTATTAGTAATTATTTGTTTAGTTTTTGGGGGAGTCATTGGAGAGTGGATAGACTTAGACAAATGGTTAAATAGATTTGGACAATATATAGAGGTTAAATTTGGTTCTAAAGATCGAGGTGGCAGTATTGCACAGGGTTTTGTAACAGGTACTTTAATATTTGTTATTGGAGCAATGGGAGTTCTCGGCGCTTTAAATAGTGGACTTCAAAATGATCATGAATTATTAATCAGTAAAGGTATTATAGATGGATTTACTTCCATAATACTAGCAGCAACACTTGGAATTGGTGTTTTATTTTCAGCGGTTCCAGTAGCGATCTATCAAGGTGCAATTGCATTGTTTGCAACGCAGATTACTAAGTTAGTCCCAGAAGCTGCTCTCGAATTATTTCTTCAAGAAATGACAGCCACTGGAGGGATTATGATTATTGCAATCGGCATGAATTTACTGGGGCTAACGAAAATTAGGGTTGCAAATCTTCTTCCTAGTTTAGTTGTAGTTGGTATTGCTGTTGCTATTATCCATAACTTTTAAATTAGATCGATGCCAAGCTAAAAGAAGAGAGCGGGAAATTACTTGCCCCATTTCGTATGTTAAATGTAAACGAGTACTTTGTAATACGTTATACTCCATGAATCCTCCAATATTGACTATTGCTTTAATTGAAACTTCACCAATGGGTGGTAATTCTTTTTTTACAGCTTTCCCCGGATATAGTGGACCTGGATGAATAATGATTTGTCCTATGTTGTTTGCGTTACCTAAGCAAGCGTCGATTGCAATAATATATGGTTTTTGAGGAGCACTATTTAATTCGTGTGTGATTTCCTCAAGGTTTAAGGCATGTAATGGTTTATCTAGTGTTCCGACAATTTTAAAAGGGAAAGATAATAGCTGATTTAAAAAAGAGCCAGTCATTGGTCCAAGAGCATCTCCTGTAGAGCGATCTGTACCGATACAACAGAATACTAAGTTGGGATGATTAAAAGGGATTTGCTCTAAAAAGAAGTTACTTAATCGCCAAATGACACCTGTTTCTTTATAATAGATAGTAGATGTATCTTTTATAGCTGCTGCTTGAGAATTCATATTTAGACTCACTTTCTTTTTCAATCAGTATATGCAACTAAGATTTTATTTATTCAACAAGAGGTGGAATACAAGTAATATGGATATGACATTTAAAGAATTTACTAATTACTTTTTAAAAGAAGAAACTTGGATAGATTTAGGGTTTGTAGCATTAAAAATAATTTTTGTTTTACTATTAACCGCAGTCGTAGTGAAGTTTGGTAAACGAATTATTGAACGTCTATTTTTAATGAGACAGAGAAGTCCTTTATCTTATGATGAAAGAAGACAAAATACATTATTGAAATTATTACAGAATATTTTGACATATGTTGTGTATTTCGCTTCTATTTTAGCTATATTGTCAACATTCGGAATAAATGTTGCGGGTCTTATAGCCGGTGCAGGTATTGTTGGTCTTGCGGTTGGGTTTGGTGCACAAAGTTTAGTGAAGGATATCATCACAGGATTTTTTATTGTTTTTGAAGATCAATTTGCAGTGGGAGATCAAGTGCAAATAGGTCAGTCTATGGGAGTGGTAATTGAAATCGGTCTTCGTACGACAAAAGTAAAGAGTTACACTGGAGAGCTTCATATTATTCCAAATGGAAATATTTCAGAGGTTATCAATTATTCCATATATAATTCAATAGCTTTAATAGATATCAGTGTCTCGTACGAATCAGATATACAAGAGGTCGAAAATACAATTAAAGAATTTTTGCAAGACTTACCTAATAAATACGAGGAACTTGTAAGTATTCCAGATTTACTTGGTGTACAAAATTTAGCTGCATCCGAAGTGGTTTTACGAGTTGTAGCAGAAACTTTGCCATATCAGCAGCATGGAGTTGCAAGGAATATTCGTAGAGATTTGAAAGAATATCTAGAACAAAAAGGAATAGAGATTCCATATCCGAAAATGGTCGTGTATCAGAGTAAAGAATAAGTAGGTGAGTAAAATGGAAAGTAAACAATTCCAACTAAATGACATTGTTGAGATGAAAAAACAGCATCCTTGTGGAACAAATGCTTGGAAGATAATACGAATGGGAGCGGATATTCGTATTAAGTGTGAAGGTTGTCAGCATAGTGTACTTATTCCAAGAAAAGAATTTGAAAAAAAAATGAAACGTCGCTTAGTAGAAGCTGACCCACAGTAAGGATAGACTTTTATCCTCAAAATCAATATAATGAACAGGTTATGTATATAATCGAATTGGTTAATCAAATAAGAAGGGCAGTGACATAGATGGCACTAACAGCAGGAATCGTAGGATTACCGAACGTAGGGAAATCAACACTATTTAATGCAATTACAAAAGCAGGAGCACTTGCAGCTAACTATCCGTTTGCAACAATCGATCCCAATGTGGGTGTCGTAGAAGTTCCAGATGAACGTCTAGATAAATTAACAGAATTAGTAGTGCCAAAGAAAACAGTTCCAACTGCATTTGAATTTACAGATATAGCAGGGATTGTAGAAGGCGCTAGTAAAGGCGAAGGACTTGGAAATAAGTTTTTAGCTCATATTCGTGAAGTAGATGCAATCTGTCAGGTAGTACGTTGCTTTAATGACGACAATATTACGCATGTATCGGGTAAAGTTGATCCAATATCTGATATTGAAATAATTAACCTAGAGTTAATATTAGCCGATTTAGAAAGCGTAGATAAACGTTTAGCTCGTGTTGTTAAGATGGCGAAACAAAAAGATAAAGATGCACTAGCGGAAGAACCAGTTCTTACTCGCTTAAAAGAAGCTTTTGAAGCAGGGAAATCTGGTCGTTCAATTGATTTTTCTGAAGAAGAACTGCGTGTTGTAAAAGGGTTTCATTTATTAACAACTAAACCAATGCTTTATGTTTCCAATGTATCTGAGGACGATATTATGGCTGACGGTGAAAATGAATACGTACAAAAAGTGCGTGAATTTGCAGCTGCAGAAGGAGCAGAAGTAATCGTTATATGTGCAAAAATCGAAGAAGAGATGGCTGCACTTGAAGATGACGAGAAGATGATGTTCCTTGAAGAATTAGGAATTAAAGAGTCTGGTTTAGATCAGTTAATTAAGGCTTCTTATTCATTAATAGGTTTAGCTACATACTTTACAGCTGGAGTACAAGAAGTACGTGCTTGGACATTCCTTAAAGGGATGAAAGCCCCTCAATGTGCAGGAGTTATCCACTCTGATTTTGAAAAAGGATTTATCCGAGCTGAGACAGTTGCTTATGATGATTTAGTTGAAACTGGTTCGATGGCTGCAGCAAAAGAAGCAGGAAAAGTTCGATTAGAAGGTAAAGAATATGTTGTACAAGACGGAGACGTAATGTTGTTCCGCTTTAATGTGTAAATAAGAAAAGCGAAGGCGCCTATTACTGCCCCGACAGGCAAATGGGGAATTGCGAGGAGGCAGTTCCTCAGCCACCGCAGTAATTACCCATTTGACCCCGAGGGGCAAGGTGGCTTGCGCTAGACAGATACCAATTAAAATTTTTATACTTTCTTACCTTTTAAAAAAGAGTTAGCGAAAAACCGCTAACTCTTTTTTAGTACGTATAATCTAGGTTTTACAGGATCATCTTTGATAAGGACGTCATTCGGGAAATTTCTTAACTCTTTATACATGGCAAAATCACCAGCAGCACCAGCAATTAACCATGCACCTAATACTACTAACATAGGTAACTGAACGGAATAACCAATCAACATTGGTATAATTCCAGTCATCCAAAAAGGAAGAAGCAACGCTTGTTTCATTGCTTTGTTTTTAAGAGGTATAGTCGTGGTTGCATATGCAACCCCAAGTTTAAGATTTAGACCATAATCCATACTACTCCAAGGAACTTTTCCGAAAAACCAAAATCCAATTAAGTGAAAAAGTTCATGCAAAATGATAAGTACAATATAACCAATAACAAATAATAGAATATCAATGAATGTAAAAGTAATGCTAAATCCATTATATAACTCGACATAAATGAATAATCCAGCTATGGATAGTAGAGCTGTCATAACTAAACTGTTTAATGCAACCTTTTTTATATCTATGTCAATAACCGATAAGTATTCTTTTTTATCCACTAGTAATCCCTCCAGACAAGAATGAGTTAATACAAATATACATGAAATATAAAAAATAAAGCAATTGCTTGATACAGAGAATCTTTTATGGTACAATTCATTGATGTGAGTAATAGTATTACTTGCTCCTTGTCGGCTGTTTACAGTCGGCCAAAGACCATGGGGAGGTGTAAATAGATGAGAAAGTACGAATTAATGTACATTATTCAACCAGCAATTGAAGAAGATAAAAAGAAAGCTCTAGTTGAGCGTTTCCAAGAAATCTTAACTTCAAATGGTGCAGAAATCATCGAAGCAAAAGAGTGGGGCAAACGCCGCTTAGCTTACGAAATCAATGACTTACGTGAAGGTTTCTACCAAATCGTTAAAGTAAATGCTGATTCAAAAGCAATCGATGAGTATACTCGTTTAGCTAATATCAATGAAGACATTATCCGTCACATTGCTGTTCGTATGGACGATAAATAATAAAATCGACTAACAAAAGCTGAACGAGGGAGGTTTTACACTGATGATTAACCGTGTCGTATTAGTTGGAAGACTAACAAAAGATCCGGAACTTCGCTATACACCAAGTGGTGTTGCAATGGCAAGATTTACAATTGCTGTAAATCGAACATTCTCTAACCAAAAAGGTGAAAAAGAAGCCGATTTTATCAGCTGTGTCGTTTGGAGAAAGCAAGCTGAAAACACAGCGAACTACTTGAAAAAAGGAAGTTTAGCTGGAGTTGAAGGGCGAATTCAAACGGGTAGTTATGAAGGACAAGATGGAAAACGTGTTTATACAACGGATGTTGTCGCAGACAGCGTTCAGTTCTTAGAACCACGTAGTAGCTCAAGTGAACGCAACCAAGGTGGGCAACCATTTGGCGGTGGACAACCGCAGCAAAATTCAAATCCAACATATCAGCAAAACCAACCAATGAATCAGCAAAATTATACACGTGTAGATAATGATCCATTTGCAAACAGTAGTGGGCCAATCGAAGTATCGGATGACGACCTACCGTTTTAAAAGGACATCTCACGTTATTACTTTAATCGAAAAGGAGGCAACCTATTATGGCACAACGTCGCGGAGGCAAAAGACGTCGTAAAGTTTGTTACTTCACATCAAACAATATCACACACATCGATTATAAAGATGTAGATTTGTTGAAAAAATTCGTGTCAGAACGTGGAAAAATTCTTCCACGTCGTGTGACAGGAACTAGTGCGAAGTACCAACGTAAG
>Ga0209013_10001001_pt1 | contig 26132 bp, 40 predicted proteins | sample Cruoilmetagenom2_FD_187291 | JGI IMG/M metagenome (GOLD analysis project Ga0209013, IMG submission 187291) | Oil polluted marine microbial communities from Coal Oil Point, Santa Barbara, California, USA - Sample 2 (SPAdes) (version 2) | ecosystem: Environmental > Aquatic > Marine > Oil seeps ...
CGGGTAACTTTCCGATTCAGTCAAGCGCGGGTTCGATACTAAAAAAAGCGATAGTCGACTTGAAAGATATAATTCCGAAACTAGACGTTTTTATCCTTAGTCAAACCCATGACGAATTATTGATGGATTGCCCACGGAGTATTAAACGTGAGGACTTATACGAGATACGCGATGTAATGAAAAACGCGGTTAAGTTGAAATGTCCGCTTAATTGCGATTTCGAAATATATCCCGAACGTTGGCAAGAGAAGGTAACGGAAGACGAATGGTTCGCCAATAAAGAAACGGAGGAAACCGCATGACCAACGAAAGCACGAAACCAACCGCCATCATCATCCGCAAGCTATCTCGGCAAAATTGCCGTCCATGCACGGTGTTGACATACGCTATCAACGAAATCACCGACCAACTCGCGTCACTAAACGCTCACGTATCGGAACACGACGTAGATGTCGAATTCGGATTAATACGGAAATACGGATTGACGAGTGTTCCCGTCATGATTTTCGAGCGTAACGGCGCGGAGATTACGCGACTTAACGGATTAGTCAGTACGGCGGAAATATTAGACGCGGTTGAATATGCGAAGGAGGCGAGGTAAATGTCACGGTTCACCGTATATTTTAACGTAAATAATTGGAACATCGGAATGTACGTAATAAAGAACGGAGATGAAACGTGGTTGGAATTCTCGTTGTTACCGTTAACTTTAGCGGTCAGCATCCGAGGGAATACGCGATGATCCACGCTATCATACTAGCATTTCCCGTAGCTGCTATCGTTTGGGCGGTCGCCATTTACGTAGGCTATCCGCTCGGATACGTCGAAACGGTCGTATACGTAATAGTAGCGAAAGCCATTGCGATGTACTTAAAGAACGATACACGCGTTGAGTTGAACGTGGTGAATACGAAGGAGGAAACGGAAGAATGGAACCGCCATTAACTTATGCATTGCTATATACTACGGCTTCCTTTATTTTGCATTTCCTATTAATTCTCGATACGGTTTCGTTTATCCTCAATAGAAAAATAGAATACGGTATCGGCGCGGTATTATGGACTATTATGATTTACGTATTTATATAAATTACTAACGAAAGGAGGATGACGGATTATGAAAGTCAGCGAATTAATAGCGGAGTTAAAGGGGTATGACGAGGATTCCGTAGTAATGGTTACGGTTGACGGCTCGGATTACAACAACGTCAGCAAAACGGAATTAAACGAAGTAACTCACGGATTTAAAATCGTTTCAATTAACGGTCATTACTAAAGGAGGACGAATAATTGACGGAAACCATAAACGCATTATACGGAACTAACACGAACGCAGACGGAATCGACATCGAAGCAATCGCGCAAGAGTTCACGGATTACCTTAACGAGTTTCATTCGTATCAGCAACCGTATGACGATGAAATGGACGCTAAACTTTACGAACAATTCGCGGGCATCTTACGTAAGCAGGCGAAATGGGGTTACTTCGATTGGTCGAAAAAGCGACCGTACTTCGGACCATCGTCAGCAGGCCGTAGCGACCGTGAATTGTACGAAAAGGTACGCAAGTCGCCTCGTGATAATACGAAGCCACAACCGCAGCAACGTAGGTGGACGGCATTAGGCGAACAAATCGGCGGTCTAGTACAACGCGAAATCATGTTAGCCGAACGCCACTATCCGAAGTTTACAGGCAAACCGAGTCGATTCCGATTCAAACGTAATTCAGAAGGCGCACCACTTTACGAACACTTTACGAAGAAGATGCACGAAGTTAATTACGACGGTGAGGAATTCGCTATCTTCGGATTAGGCGACGGCATACTCGAATATCTGACGGACGATGGCGAGTGGCTACCGATTGGACTCGAAGTTAAATCGCGACAAACATCGTATGCTGAAACGAGTAAAGCGCGTATGCAAGAAGTTAAATCGGATCATCGCTTGCAGACGGTCTGTTACGGAGAAATGTACGGACTCAATTACTTCCTTACGATATACCTAAATTCGTCGAAGAAGGCGTGGAATATGACGGACGAGGAACGTGTTAAATCGCCAGACTTCCGCGTGTTCGGATACGAGATTACGGAAGACGAGAAGAACGAAGTTAAAGCGAAGTTTGCGAGAGTTACACGAATGGCTCGCGAAGGTAAAGCGCCGAAAGTCGAATTAGAATCGTGGCTATTCAACGATTACAAGACGCATATTGCGAAGTCACTAACCGACGAAGAATACGAAGAATTACGTCAGCAAGCGTTGTTAATGCAGAATTCGGGATTACCCGACTGGAAGAAACGTCAGTATGCGCAGGCAGTCGACTTCATAACGCAAACTAGGGAATCGGTATGAGGATACTCGCGATTGACATATCGGCGTCACCTGGCTTCGCCGTAATCGACGTTAAAACGTTAAAGGCGGGTAAGAAAATCGTACTCGTACACGTTGATAGCGTTAAGACGTCGACTGAAACAACGGACTCACAACGTTACGCCTACATCGAAGCGAAGACGGTGCAAGTCGTTCATGAATACGGACCATTCGACGCAGTATGCCGTGAACACTTTACGAAGGGGCGCAGTAAGCGAGCGACGCAACTCGTATTCGGATCGTGGGCAGCGGTCGATTCCGCATTAGGGCGCTACGGCTACGCAATACCGACAGATAACGAATTTACGCCTAGTACCGTTAAGAAAGCCGCGACGGGAAAAGGTAGCGCAGATAAGACGGAAGTTGAGGCAGGCGTAAGGAAACGACTATCACTGGCGGACGACTTCGTATTCAAAACGGACGACGAAAGTGACGCGGTTGCTACGGGATTAGCGTACTTAATTAACGAAGGGGTGATTACGGTATGAGCAGCGCATACGACTACGATAAATTCCTCGTAGCATTATACGATAGGCGCACGGAAATTACTCTCGACATCAAACGGAATGAACGTAGGAACTCGGAATTGCAACGCGAACTCGCAGAAACGCAGACAGCGATTGATAACGTTGAGCGCGAGCATTTACGGAATAACGATAAATATTAGACAGCGGAAGGGAAGCGATTATTTGACGATTGAACACCGATTATTAACAGACGGATTTATTAACGATTATCCCGAGTTTCCATCGCACATGACAGCGTTAGGACAATTCGTATATTACCGAACATATTCACGATTCTTACCCGAACATGGACGTAGGGAAACGTGGAAAGAAACGTGCCGACGTGCTACGGAGTACAACGTTGGTCTTGGCGTTAAGCATATGCAGAAAATCGGATATACCGTTGATTACGCTAAATTCCGTAAGGAAGCCGAGGACTTCTTCGATAACATGTTCAACCTACGTCAGTTCCTTTCGGGAAGAACACTTTGGGTTGGTGGTGCTGACGGAGGCGTAGCGGATAAATACCCACTCGCTAACTTTAACTGCTCATTCGTTAACATCCGATCATGGAACGACTTAGGCGATTTATTCTACTTATTACTCGTAGGAACTGGCGTAGGCTTCAAAGCTACGAAAGAGTTCGCGCGTAACTTACCGCCAATACGCGACAACATCGAAGTTATCCACGAACCATTCGTTCAACGTTATCCACTCGTAAAAGTAGCGGAAACATCGTTATTCGTAATCGAAGGCGGTAAGAAAGCGGTCATTCACGTAGGCGATTCGAAGGAAGGCTGGGTCGAGGCTTTACGCATATTCCTACGTTTGCACAACGAAAGAGAATACGAAGGTATCGAACGAATCGGTATTTTCTACGATTACATCCGACCGAACGGCGCTCGACTTTCAACATTCGGAGGAACAGCGTCGGGATTCGAACCATTACGCGATATGTTCAACGGTATCAGCCGAGTATTCCAAAACGAAATCGACCCGTCGTTAGCACCGTTAGATGACGCAGGTAACGGATACAAGCGAGTGCGCCCTGTCCATATCCTTGATATCGGTAATCTAATCGGAAATAACGTAGTGGTCGGAGGTGTTCGACGCACAGCGGAAATCTTCCTATTAGACGCAGATGATTACGAGTCGATGTTCGCTAAGTACGGAATTAACGGTATTTGGAACGATGAACAACACGAAAAGGTTATCGCCGCACTACGTAAGATTGGCGAAACACACACGGCTGACTTCTTAGCGTCGTTAAAGACGTTTGACAGCGAGGCACGTCCGTTACATCACCGCAGAATGTCGAACAACTCGGTGGCATTCGAAAAGAAACCATCACGCGACGTACTTTCGCTAATATTCGAAATCATGCAAGCGGAAGGTGAGCCGGGGCTAATTAACCTCGAAGAAGCACGTAGACGACGCCCTAACGCAGAAGGCTTAAATCCATGCGCGGAAATATTGCTCGATAGTTACGGCGTATGTAACTTAACTACCGTCAACTTAGCGCAATTCGTAAAGGAATTAAACGGAGAAAACTACATCGATGTTAACGGACTAATCGAGGCACAACGTAAATCAGCGCGTGCGGGATTACGTATGACACTCGCGGAATTAGAGATACCGCATTGGAACGCAGTACAACAGCGTGACCGATTACTCGGAACATCGTTGACAGGCGTTAAAGACGCGTTCGCATTAATCGATTATACAGACGAAGAAGAAGCGCAATTACTGAAAATCCTCGGTGACGCTGCTCGAGAAGAAGCCGATTTATATGCGAAGGAAATGCGTGTGTCGTCGCCATTACTTGTAACTACGGTTAAACCCGAGGGAACGATATCGCAGGTGGCAGGCGGAGTATCAAGCGGACTTCACTATTCGCACTCACCGTACTATATCCGTCGTATTCGAATAAACGCAACTGATCCGTTAGCAAAAGCGGTTATGTCGATTGGATGGAAAGTTCAAGCGGAAGTGGGGACTCCAGGTAATACGGAATGGGAACGCCTTGCAAACGCACGCACCTTAGTCATCGAATTCCCTGTCGCAAGTGGCGCAAGTAAAACGAAGGATGACGTATATGTCGGCGAACAATTCGATACGTACTTCCGATTCCAAGCGGAATACACCGAACACAACTCGTCCAATACGATTCACGTTAGACCCGACGAATGGAAAACGGTAGAAGAAATCGTTTATCACGGATGGGATGAATACGTAGGCGTGTCGTTCTTAGCTTACGACGGTGGTACGTATAAGTTAGCACCGTACGAGGCGATTACGCAAGAGGAATTCGAAAGAATGAGCGAAGGTCTAGCGAAGTTTGACCCGTCATTACTCGAGAAATTCGAAACTACTGGAGAATACGATTTAGACGGACTTGACGGCTGCGAAGGCGGTATTTGTCCTATCCGATAACAGAAACGGAGGTTACTGTCATAGAAAAAGAATGCCTTGATTGTAAGCTAGTTTTACCTATATCGGATTATCAAATAGGAAGCGGTAAGTTAGGGTACAAACCGCAATGTAAAAAGTGTACGAAAGCGAGAGAAATAGCTAGACAAGAGGATGACCCGTTACACGCCAAATTAACTATAATGGCAGACGGAATCCTAAGCCGCACAAAATACGTTCATTGTACACCTTTTAACAAGTCATATAAAGAACGTGGGATTAAGTGTTTGATAGGAGAAAACAAAGCAGAAGTACGCTCCATGCTCAATAAACATTTTAGGCATGATGTCATACGCCTTTTAAGGAGAGATGAAAACCCTTCTGTAGATAGAATTGACCCATACAGGCATTACGAATTAGGTAATATTCAAATAATACCTCTACGTGAGAACAGAAGGCGCGCCGACATGAGTTATAGATTTAAGCCTGTAAAAGTCACTGACGTCGATGGAAATATAACAATGTACGAAAGTATAAAAGGCGCAACTAAAGCTTTAGGGTATCCCTACGCAAGTGTTGTCAGATGGGGTTATTCCAATAAACCAAATAAACAAGGCTATTTAATCGAAATATTAGGGGGCGGTCGATAGTGGCTAGCATCGAACATCTCGACGATATCACACACGCAAGGCTAACGGGCTATCCACGGGCGGAATTCACACCGCCTCGGGCTGCGCCTTGGAAAGCGAAGGAAGTTCCGCATGAGCAGGCGTTTCCATACCGATACGACGAAAGGGAGGACGATTGAATGGGCGGTAAATACGAGGATATCCGTTGGAAATGGTTAGAAGAACGCGGTTTCAAGGTACTCGGCGATAAGCACCAATACGCGTATATGCAGTCGCTATGGACTGCGCCCGACATCGTTCAAGGTGTATTCTGCGAAAGTCCTGCGGGAACCGGTAAGACAATGCTCGCCGTACTTGCGGGTGCCTATGCCGTCGACAAAGGCGAATACGACCGTATCATTTACATTCGTAACACGGAAGTCGTCGGTAAGCCTATCGGATATTTGCCCGGCGATGGGACGGATAAAACGCAACCTCATATGGCACCGTTCGTTAAAGCGCTCGACTACGTTAGACCCGGTACATTCGAAGTGTGGTCGGAAGCCGAGAAAGCCTTCGCGATTACACCGACATTTGAACGCGGTGTCACATACGATAAGGCGTTCATTATATTGGACGAAGCCCAATCGATGTCACTTACGGAATTGCAGACGATATACACTCGCGTAACTAATACGTGCAAAGTCGTTACGACGGGATCATTGCTACAAATCGATGATGACCGTTTGAAACGCTACAGCGGACTAACGCCATTCGAAGTATTCATGCGCCATTACGAAGGAGAGCGCGCTACCTTCCATAAACTCGTAACAAACTACCGCGGAGAATGGTCGAATCACGGCGACCGCGTACGTCATACGATTGAGGCGGTTGAAGCTAATGCGTAAGTACACCGTAGGCATCAACGTTAACCACATCGACGAACTCGACGGAATGGGTACGAAAGTCAACGCCTTCCTCGCGACGATTGGCGATGGCGACCTCGATTTGCAACTGATGGTCAATCCGCATGGCGAGCAGTTTACGGAAACGAATGTAATCGGATTTAATTACGAACCGCCAAAGGAATATGACGTTGAGGATTACGAAGAATGCGAGGAGGACGACGAATGAACAACGTAAATGAACGCGACATCGAATTGAAACGCTTCTTTAAGGAAATGCCGGAGGTGATTCCGTCTAAAAAGGCGGATAAGCTATCGGAAATATTCGATATGCAACGTACTCTAGACGACAGGATCGTAGCAGAACGCGGTATCGAAAAGAGTATGAGCGAATGGGTAATCGGATTGACAATCGCTATTGAATCGGAAATAGACGAAATCAGACGCGAGGTCGATTGGAAATGGTGGAAGAATACGCAAGGTATCGATGAAGCACGTCTAACACGCTTGCAAGGCGAGGTCATCGATTTATGGCATTTCCTACCGAGTTTATCGCTTAAAGTCGGGCTAACGGCTGACGACGTTCACCGATTGTATATGGAGAAGAACGCGGAGAATCACGCTAGGCAAAACGGCGATAGCGATAAGGAAGGCTACGCAATTACGAAGGAGGACGAATAATTGGCGGAAATCACACGGAAAGTAACGTTACTATCACATACACAATTAGCGCAATCAATAGTCGAAGAAATATTAGAATCGGATTTAAAACCGCTATTCTTCGATGAAGACAACGTTTGGAGTAACGAAGTTACCGACGGTCAAGCACTCGCGCTTACCGCTATCCGAACGTGCTACAGCGCTAATAAACCGTCGGAAATCGTAGCAAAGGAAGGCGCTCGCTATTTCAAAGCGAAAGCGTCAGACGGCGGTACAGGAACGGACGCTGACCGTCTTATCCGAATGATCGTATCAAGCGGTCATACGAGTACGCTCGAAGGCATTACGTTTAACTTCGCAGTCGAAGGCGTTAGTCGTGCATTACTCGCGCAATTAACGAGGCATCGCGTAGGTTTCTCGTTCAGCGTCCAGTCACAACGTTATGTACGGATGGGTTCTTCCGATAGGTCGGGCGGATTTGATTACGTTGTGCCGGATACGATTAAAGCGAAACATTCCGTAAATGAACACGGAGATTATGACGATGAAAACGCCTACGAATATTTCGCTAAGGCTATGCGCGATATTCAAGACGTATACGATACGCTACGTTCTCACGGAATTCCCGCGGAAGATGCTCGCGCAGTCCTACCGCAAGCTGCGTCATGCAATATCGTATTATCCGCGAACTTACGCGCTATCCTCGACTTTTACGGTAAACGTAAAGCAGGCAACGGAGCGCAAGCGGAAATCGCAGGACTCGCGGAGGACTTACGCAAGGCAGTCGTAAACGTTGAACCGTGGATTGACGCATTCTTCGGAGTAAATGAAATGGAGGCGAGCGAATGAATAGCGTATTTGTAATATGGGACGAAAATGACGGTTATAACATGGCTCGCGTATATGCCGATGAAAAGACGGCAAACTTCGCGCTCAAACTTAAATATACGGAATACTGGATAATTCACGGAAAAGCAACGGTTAAAGAAGTACCTATCGTACGATTCGAAGATTAACGAAGGAGTGGTCGCATCAATAAACGAAAACTAACGTTAATATACGCATTATCAGTCGCAGTCGGAATACTAGGCGGACTCACCACATTACCACACGTAATCACCACGGAAATACCATCGGAATCACGCGGATATACAACGCAAATGCCCGCAATGATAGATAACGAGCCTACGTTAAACAAACACACTAGGCAAGCGTTTAAGGCGGACGCAATAAGTAAACGGAAGGCACACGTTGAAGCACGTAAGAAGGCGCAAGTTATTACCGTAAGTCGGTCGGCTGAACCGCAAAGGCAAGCGGTCATATTCGAAGCTACCGCGTATGTCGCGTTATGCGATACGGGATGCACCGGAATTACGAGAACAGGCGTTGATGTACGTAATACGATTACCTACGCAGGACATCGCGTAATAGCCGTTGATCCGCGTGTCATACCGCTAGATTCGCTAGTGCGCGTTAATTTAGCGGACGGTACGACATTTACGGCAACGGCGCAAGATACAGGCGGTCGCATCCACGGGCATATCGTCGACATACTCGTCAGTAGCGAGAGTGATGCGTGGGCGTTCGGTAGACAACGAATAACAATCGAGGTATTACGAAAGGGGAACGGTTGAATGACGAAGTTTAATAAAGGCGATAAGGTACGATTCATCGGTAAAAAGCGTGATTTTAACGAGGATGTAACCCGCGGAAAAGTTTACGAAATTCATGCGATGAATGCTCAAGGAGACGCGAGTTTTTACGACGATGCAGAATCGGAAAACGAATGGTCGTATATCTCCACTGAAACGGAGCATTTATTCGAATTAGTACCGGAAGAATCACCGCTAACGGAAACCGACATCATAGCAAATCTAGCGTTACGCGTATCGGAATTAGAACGCGCTGAAATACGCTCAATGCACGAAGCCGAGGCGTCAGCTTACGCTAAATACGGTAATCCCTACGAGGAACAAACGGAAGGCAAGGTAGACAACGCAGCTACAACGCAAGCTGAACGTATCGAAGCCGTATGCAACGAAGTCCGCGGCCTGTTAATACGCAAGAACCACGATTACGGCGATTCGTTTAGCAAACAGTACGCTAAATACGGGATTCTTAGCGGACTGATGCGCATGGACGATAAGATGGCGCGTCTTGATACGTTGATTAACGGGGCAGATGCGCAGGTTGACGAAAGTATTGACGATTCTATCGCAGATTTAGCGGGTTATGCGTTGCTTACGTTGGTTGAGCGTCGGAAAGACGGAAAATAAACACGCTACCATCGCTACTACCACGATCATACACGAAGCTATACGGAGCGCCCTCGCCTCCATACGCATACTGCTCGCTAAACTTACGCGCACTCATATAGTAGCGTTTGTCAACGAAATAAGACGCAGTATTCGCGTTGGCACTCGTTGGAGTGACGCCATTATCCTTAATAACCGCTAGCGAACGGTCGTGTACGCGGTACATCAGGACTAGACGCTGATACGGTTTAATGCCGAGCAACTTCCGCACGGTAGCGTTGATATAAAAGCGACGTTGATTGTCGAGCGTAATGAACGGTAAGCCGTCCGTTGGTACGTATTCGAATCCGTCGAGTAGTGCGCTGCTTTCTTCGTTCATGCGGTGATACCTCCGAGTTTTTAAATAATAACGTAATTGTAACGTAAGTATACGCAAGTTGCAACGGATATATACGAAAGGTGGACGATTAGATGACGGAAGCTAAAGCGATACTCCGTAACTACCACGCGCTAGTCGAGCGCCAATACAAAGGCGACGTGGACGCGATATGCACGCTTGTCGACCTTGCCGACGCAATAGAGCGCGCTAACTTAACCGATAGGCAAACGGAGGCTCTTAGGTACGTATATGGCGATGACTTGACGCAGAAGGTCGCAGGCGAGCGGATGGGGATATCGCAACCTAACGTGACTGCGTATATCGATACAGCGGTTGAAAAGATTGACGCAATTTACGAATATATTGGGTGGCATAACGGAGATATCACGAAGGAGGATTTCAATGACGAAGCTGACACGACAATCAACGCATGATGCGATAAATACGGAGTTTACGAGTTTCAAGCGTACACAAACAACGCGTGAATATCGAATTAAGTTTGCGGAAGAACTTACCGAAAGGTACTTCGCTGAACACGGTAAAATGCCGGAAGGAACGATCCTCGAACGTTTAGCTACGTTGATATTGCAAGACGAATTAGCGGACACACATCCGGATAAAATGACACGCGAGGAATATCCGTTATTAAGCGATAGACAACGTGATACTCGCGGACGTGACGAGCGTTCCTTTAGTGCTGCGCAAGATGTAGCGACTGATGGCGTTGATTACCGCGTGAAAAGTCGCGATAGTAACCGCAGAATACGCGAAGTTTTCGGAGAATAAGCGTCACTTAGTATATTATACCGCGTTAGACTGCTTAACACTATGAAGGCGGTATTTTACCGCTATAACAACATAAACAAGCGCGCAAACTCCGTTGTCATGACGGTAAGGCGCGCTTTTATTATTTACGAAACTTACATTGCGTAGATAGTCTGACGGGACGAAAAGCGGAACCCTACCGCCTGCTACGCATTTATTTACGTTAGGGAATACGCAAATGGGAGCGATGGAGAATGACGTTAGAATTAAATACCGTGTATGAAGGCGATTGCCTTACGTTAATGAAGGATATACCGGATAAGAGCGTTGATATGATATTATGCGATTTACCGTATGGGACTACCGCGTGTAAATGGGATACGGTTATTCCGTTTGAACCGTTGTGGAAGGAGTATGAACGCGTTATAAAAGATAACGGTGCGATTGTGTTAACCGCTAGTCAGCCGTTTACATCTGCGTTGATAATGAGCAACCCCAAAATGTATAAATACAACTTCGTCTGGGAAAAAAGCAAAGGCTCTAACTTCACGCACGCTAAGAATATGCCGATTAAATTCCATGAGGATGTATGCGTGTTTAGCAAAGCACCTATCGGACATAAAGTGCAATTAGGCACTAAGAGAATGATGTATAATCCGCAAGGGTTAATTAAAGTAGACCGCAAGTGGTCGCGTCCTAAGAAATACGAAAACGGACACAACCTTTCTAGGGAAAGTCATAAACTGGAACGTATTATAGAATTTACAAATTATCCTACTAGCATACTAAAATACGGTAATTCGGATAATCGCGAAAGAGGGTTACACCCTACGCAAAAGCCTGTAATGTTATTCGAGCATCTAATCCGCACATATACAAACGAAGGCGACACGGTACTCGACAATTGCCTCGGTTCCGGAACTACAGCAATCGCGGCAATCAACACTAATCGCAACTATATCGGAATAGAACAAGACGCCGAATACGTAGCAATCGCACGCCAGCGTATCAGCGACGCTATGCAAACGGAAGTCGACGGAGGTGTTCGCGTTGACTGACGCAATTAATCGCTACCAGGACGATGATGGTCGCGAAATCGTATACGGATATGCAGACGAAGTATCGATACAAACGAATGAAACGTTAGACGAATGGCGTGACGCTAAACGACGTAAGGAATTACGCGAAAGTGGTCCTACGCGTTACTACGTTAACTGCTACCACGATACGGCGAAGCTACTTAGCGAAACGTTAAAGGTGACGGAGTTAGGCGTATTAATGAAGTTGATTCCGTATTTGAAGATGAATAGCGGAGGTCAACTAGTTCACAACGGAAGTCGCATGACATCGTCAGCTATCGCGAAAGCCATCGGTAAAGGTAAACGCACAACAGACGAATTGCTAGCGGACTTAGTTTCGCATGGCGTGTTATTTACGGAACGTGACGGCAGATTCGTTGTTTACGGCATTAACGAGTTTTACCATTCCATCGGAAAGCACGTACGCAAAACGTATTATACGAAAGTGTACCAGGTGAAGACGCGTACAGACATCGCTAATCTAACGATACAAGCCGCTGGACTACTGTATAAGATGATCCCGTATTTTAACTACGAGTATTGCTGTTTATGCGATAACCCGGAAGAAACGGATAAGACGAAACTACGGTATATGTCGCATATTCAATTGGCGCAACTTATCGGAGTCGACCGCAAGTTCATCGATAGGTATATGAAGGAGTTACGCAAATACGGCTTTGTAGCGACGTTCCTACTGCATGAATCGGAGTTATACGTAATTAATCCGGACATCATGTACCGCAAGCGTGACGAATATACATCTTATGCAGAAGCGTTACGTACATTATTCGTGATAAGCGAGAGTTATACGGAACAGATAAACGTGAAGCTAGCGGACTTACCGTATTAAGCGTGGGTCAAATACTGCAATCTAACGCCGATTTTGGGTCAAATACTGCAATCTTAGAAATGGCGATGAGCCTTACGGAGAGTAAGCCTGAAGGCGTTTTTAGGGTCGGTTAACCTCTTCTCTTATAGATAACGCTAACTACGTATCACTTAAAGAATAGCGGTAAATACATTAATTAATATCTGCGACTGAACTTGTGAAGGCGCTATTACTTGACCTTGTAGTTCAAGACATGGCGTCTTCGCATAAATGCTCGACGCGGATGTTTAACAATAACGATAATATCGCTTATCTAAGACCATCGGTAAATACAAACAACGCGCATCACTAACCGCTAATACTATCGAAGTATTAAACGGAGTTAACACTAACGGTAATACTGCGTTAGGAAATACCGCTACATTGCGGAATACTATACGGAGGTGAAACGATAAATGGCGAAGTTAAACGATAGACAAATCGCAGCATTGTTACGGAGCCATATCGGATCACTCTTATATAGAAGGAACGCGTGTGGATGACGGTGCATAACGTAACAGAGCGGTGAATAGCGTAGTATTGCGTAAGTTAGGCGAAGCGTTCACCACGGATAGCCCTTCGATAACCGGTGTGTCTCGTATGCATATCGTATACATTAACGGGTAACGATCGTGTTCGGTTACTATTCGTAAGTATGCGTGGTTACTACGTTTATAGCGTGTGCATAACGGATGCATAACGGTTAAGTAAGCGGAAGTAGTGAAACGTTGGTACGACAAGGGTTGGCGGAGTATCTAGTTTACATAATTAAAGTTATGGGAAGCTACGATGGCATAAATATGCATACCGTATGCAACGGTAATGGCGATATACTGGCGTTTTTGAAGACCGGGGCGCCTCCGTGGTTCAGCCGCTGACACCACGCCCGCAGTAAATTCTTACAAATTTTCAGAAGCGGAGGGTAAACGTAATGGCATCTAAATACTCACACAAACGGAAGATGACGAAAGAAGAGGTCACCACGGAGTTAATGCGTATGCAAGACGAAGGTCACTCGATGAAAACAACGGATTTTGAACCGTGGTTTTACCGCAGGATTAACGATTGTTTCGGAAGCTATAAGGTAGCTAAGAATGAGCTCGGTATATCTACGGAAAGAAAGCCGTATGAGAGCGGTAGGATGCGGTTACTTAGTGATGTGATTGAGGAAACGAAGATAGCGGTTTTACTAGTCGCCGACATGGGCGAAATGCGTGATAATTACCGTCACATCCTAGATTATAGCCGAACTTACTTAGGGGATTCCGGTAAGGTATTCGAATTAGCGGGCGTAGAAAAGACTGCAAGTAGAGAACGCGTGTGGACACCTCATTATTGGACGGAAGATGTAATACGTGAAGAATTAGCGGAAGCTATCCGTGTGACAGGCAGTAGTACGTCTAACGCGATATCACAGACCGATTACAAACGTGTGGTTAATGCGGTTATATCTTATTACGGAACGTGGAACGCAGGTCTTGTAGCGCTAGGTTACGAGGTGGCGTATATATCACCGAAAATGGATTGGACACGAGAGTACGCGAAAGAAGTAGCGTTAGACTCGATAGTAAACGGTGTTGAACCGACTCTCACGGCGTTATCGTCGGCTATACGAGGATTCAATTCTTACGTTAGTAAAGAATTTAGCGGGATATCAGACTTCTTCAAATACGTCGGAATTTGCCCGTTATCCGACCGCCCCCAACAAGAAATACAACGTATATATCGTCCTACATACAAGACGCTATACGGCATACAACGTGAGATTATCCGTTTATGGTACATTGGTTGTCCGTTAAATTATAAATTTATACGTAAGAATCGTTACCATGTAATTCATACGGCTAATACACTAATCGGATCGTGGCGCCAAGCAGTCGAAAGTGTCGGTATTAATTACGCTGACATCACGAAAGCATCCGATACAAACGTATTATCCGAGTGTGGCACGGAATTCGAATTATTGTTCGCGGAAATACTAACGGAATTAAATTACGAATATATCCGTGAAGGCGAAGGTTTACCGGAAGTGTTCGACGACTTTACGTTAAAGCCCGATTTCATACTACCGAATTGGCGTTGGATTGACTGCAAGTTATCGGAATGGACGGACGTTAGCGAAATGTTAAAGCGGTACGAACCGATGAATCCTAACGGAATGACAGTCGTTTATTTGCGTGGCAAGAAACGAAGCATTGAACGCGGTAGAAAATGGCGATATGAACACGTAAGTGTATATTGTTTTACGGAACAACTGACGAAAGATAGACGAAAGTATTACGAAGATAAGTTAGACGAAATAGCACGTAAAGCAGAAGTAGGCGCTGTCGCGAAATGATGGCGCTTTTTATTATGCGCTACTGCCGGAACACAAGCGGTAGCAGAAGGAGGCGAAATCAATGGCGAAATCAAGACGCGATAAACTATCGGAGTCACTTACGATAGCACAGCAGAAAGCAGCGTATCTTCTATTGGAAAACGAAATGCTACCGACGGCTGAACAACGGACGCAAGAGGAAATAGCGAAGGAAGTCGGAGTTGACCGTATTTCCCTTTACCGATGGCGCAAGGAGAATCAATCGTTTATCGAATTTAAGAAGGAAGTCGCGAAGGATTACTTATCGGATGCAGTCGGTATATTCGCGAAGCAATTAATACGCTCAATCGAAGGTACTAACGGAGTTCCTTCATCGAAAGCGCTCGATCTTTACGCGAAGATGATGGGCTTCATTAAGACGGAACACAGCGTAGAAATTACGAATGGTGGCGCGAAGTCAAACGAACAAATCACGGAAGAACTTGCGGAACTCGACGCGTTGTTAAGCGAAGACAAAGCGGAATAAGGAGGTGCGCGCCATATGGCGTTCGTAGACGGACAATGGCTAGCGTATGAAGCGCGCGCCGAACGTATTGAATTAATATCGGAGAAGTTCGATAAGCTACGTAAGGGATTCGAAAAAGGCGTGCTAACTGACGCGTTGAAAGCGGAAATGCTCGATACTGGACGCGAGTTAAAACGTTTAAGACGTGTGCATCGCGGAGAATACGACGTTCTCTACTTTACTTACGAATATTTCAGCGGTGAACGAAATGACGCGAACGTATCGAATTTAATACCGCAACCTCAAACGTTAGACGGTGCTGCGGATTTCCATAAGGAATTATGCGGACTTCTCGACGAGGTAACGAAGGGTAATATCGATACGCATATCGGATGGTCGGTTGGACGTAAGCATGCGAAGACCGCATATTTAAGTAACGCGTATTTATGTCACCAAATCGTATACCGCCTTCAACGCTACATTATCGAAGTGTCGGAAACAACGGACGTAGCAGGCGACTTTATCAAGTGGACGGTGAACCAATTAAAATTTAACGATAAATTGCGTGAGGACTTCGGTTCTTTACTGCATCCTAAACCGTCGATGAACGAAATCGATAACAAATACGAATTTATTACCGCAACAGGCACGAAGGTAGAAGCTAAGGGTATCGGAACACAAATGCGAGGACTACGCCATTTGTCTGATCGTCCTGGGCTTTTTATTTTGGACGATTTAGAGAGCGGGGACAATACGAACACGCCCGAACTACGCGCGAAGAACTTGCGGTGGTTCCGTTCGGAAATGTTAGAGGCGTTGGACTTCGGTGGACGTTGTATCTACATGGGAACAATCGTGCATTACGATAGTCTTTTAAATCACGTTATCACAAAGCGTAAGGATTTCACCTCGCGTAAGTTTCCGGCTATCTTGTCGTGGTCTGAACGCGATGACTTATGGGACGAATGGCGAGCGCTATATAACGCTGACGACCCAAACGCAGTCATTAACGCAGAAGCGTTTTTTAACGCGAATGAAGACGAAATGGTACGAGGGTCGTCCGTTTTATGGGCGGAGAAATATTCGTATAAATACTTCATGGAAAAACTCGAAGCAATGGGCGCAAGAGCGTTCAACCAAGAATACTTAGGTAATCCGGTCGATGAAGAATCGCAAGTGTTTAAAGCGGAAGATTTCGTTTACTACACCGATAGCGATATTGAAAACGGTGACTTCACGTATTACGCTGCGGTCGATTTAGCGATGGGTAAAGCACGCGGAGATTACTCGGCAATGATTACGCTGGCTAAACGAGCAGGGTCGGAAGTTTGCTACGTAGTAGACGCCCATATCGTTAAAGCGAAACCGGACGAATTCATGAAGGACATCGTAAGTAGAACGCTTAAATACCAATACGAAGCACTAGCGGTAGAGTCGCAGGCTTTCCAAGAATACTTCGCAGATGAACTCGGTAAGGCGTTACAACGCGTCGGGTATCCCGCGAATACACGCCTTAAACAAGTTAAACAGAAGATACGGAAGCAGTTACGTATCGAGGCGTTAGAACCGGATATAAAAGCAGGAAGAATACGTTTTAAAAAGGATCAACGGTTACTACTCGAAATGCTCGAACTTTACCCGAATCATAATAACGATGATGGTCCCGATGCTTTATCAGACGCTTTTAAAATAGCGAAGTCTAGCACGGTTAAAGTCGAAACAGTAAGACGAAATAATCGATGGTAACTAAATCACGAAAGGAGGCGTAAACACTTGGCGGATTTCAACATATTAGCACCGGAGCCGATGGACGAATTATTATTCACACCGTTTCAGCAGTCGTTAGGCGAGGCGGAGCATCAGCGTTTACAGCAACAATACCGCAATTACTTATACTACGAAGGTTATCAGCATAAAGGCGCGTCAGACGAACTCGTCAAAGCCGAAGACGTACCGCGTCCACCCGGACTTGACTACGACCCTACGCGATTCGTAAGCAACTACGCAAGGCTGTTGGTTTCGAAGAAAGCGAAGTGGCAAATGTCGGGCGCACACGGTATCGACGTCAGAACACGTCAAATAGGCGAAGAAGGATCGGCGGAACAGCAAACGGAATACAAACGCGCCGAAGCGTTAGAGGCGATAATCAATCAGTTATGGCGTGAGAACAACGCGAAGTCACGTTTAATACAAGCGGCGCGCGACCGTCTGATTGCCGGACGTGTAGCGGTGGAAATTAACTTCAATCCGCGTACGGGTAAACTCGTATGGTTATGGCATCCGGATACTGAAACGTTTCCCGTCTTTTCTGATGATGGATTCGAAGATTTAATCGCGCTTCACTTCGTCCGTGAGAAAACGATAGACGGCGAGTTGTTTTACCGTAAACGCACGTTCGAAATGATTGACGACGAATGTTGGTTCTCCGAAGGTTTGTACAATACGGATTTAAAACGCGTAAAAGTATATACGGAGAAAGCATCGATGCAGTTACCGTTCTTACCCGTCGTATTAGTTCCGATAGAAGACTTAGCGGGAGAGCCGGCATTATCGAAGGAATTCGACGATATCAAAACGCTGTCAGCGATATTAAACGCAATGAATGAAGACGCAGTAGACGCGCTTAAATTCGAAATGTTCGGCATCACGGCAGTCATCAACGCACCTGCCGGAACAGCAGCGAAAATGGAAATCGCACCAGGCGCAGTTGTCGAGGTTACGGGTAGTGGCGACGCTACACCGGATATTAAGAAAATCGAAGGTAGCTTCGGATGGAATGAAGCGCATAAGACGATGATTGAGCGAACGAAAGCGACAATGTACGAATTAACTTCGCTACCACAATCGGCAATCGGCGACTTGAATTTCGGCGGTATGAATAACGATGCAATGCGGATAGTCTTCCACGATATCATCCAAGACACCGAAGAACATTGGTTAACGTGGGGTCCGAAGTTAGCGGAGTTACACGAAAAGTCCGTGCGCTACTTACAAGCGCGTGCAACTACGGCTAAAACGTTCGCATACGACAAAGAAACGTTACGACTAATCGGCACCGAGAATTACGATAACGAAGTTAAATTCGCGTTACCTTTACCGGATAACCGCGCAGACTTAATCGATTTACTAGCGTTAGAAATGAGCGTCGGACTCGAATCGCAAGCAGGCGCATTGTCGAGAGCAGGCGTAGAGAATACCGCAGCTAAACGCGAGGAAATTGCAACGGATTTAAAACGTTTACAGGCGCAACAAGACCCATATCCATTAGGCACGTAAGTAAGCGAAGAATAACGGAGGTGTATCGTTGTGAAAATCAAAGAAGCATCTGACGGGAGATTGATGTTTTACTGTGAAGGATGTGAAAGAGTTCATGCGGTTAATGAGTCGTGGTCATTTAACGGCGACTACGACAACCCAACGTTCTCGCCTTCCGTTTTAGTCACGATGCCTTACGCAGAAATAGTTAATTCTTGCCATAGTTTCGTTCGTGATGGAAATATCGAGTATTTATCTGATTGTTACCACGGTTTAGCAGGAACAACAGTGGCATTAAAAGATATTCAGGAATGGTTCAAATAAATTATTACGACCGATGCGTAACGTCGTTAAACTTCCGACATAAACGAAATGAGGCGTTGAGTATGGCGGACAATAAGTCGCGCGAAGTAGGCAAGTTACACGTAAAAGTCGAGGTTGACGTATCAGAAGCATTAACGGGATTAAAGGCGTTACAACGGGAGGCACGCGAAGCTACGAAGGTTTTACGCGAGTTAGAGGCGGTGTCGCGTAATGCTGAATAAAATTACGCAAGGCGATTGCCTAGTCGAGTCCGATAACATCGCGAGTGGCTCGGTAGATTTAATATTGACGGATTTACCTTACGGGACGGTTACAGGTGCGCCGAAGAATTGGACGGTAAGTAACGAAAGTAGTCACAAGTGGGACTTAGCGTTGACTCCGAAAGATGTATACGCAATAGCAAATCGCATCCTACGTAAGAACGGTAAAATGGTGCTATTCAGCCAAGAGCCATATACAACGCGGTTGATAACGGAGGCTAATGCAAATGTACCGTTTTCGTACCGTGCGATATGGGAGAAGGATAACTTCGCAAATGCGTTGCTATGTAATAAGGCGATGGTCGGATATTACGAGGACGTACTAATATTCAGTAAAACGCATGACACAGACGGAATACACCCATTAAGGGTGTACTTTAAACTCGTTATGGATTACGTTGGATTAAATTTAAAACAGATAAATCTAACGTTAGGGCATCGGAGAGCAGAGCATACTTTTTACGTAGCAAGCACGCAATACGGATTATGTACCGAACAGACATACGACGAACTTATCCGCGTGTTCAATATTGACGAAATGTACGGCTTTATCGAGTATAGCGAGCTTAAGCGTATTGATAACGAGTTCAAACGTGATTTACCGAGTACGTTTAATTTATGGGAAGACGGAAAGTATAAATCGAATATCCTTCGATACAAAAAGGATTATAACGGATACCACCCTACCCAAAAACCCGTAGCATTACTCGAAGATTTAATTAAAACGTTTAGTAACGAAGGTAACACAGTTGTCGATTTAACCGCGGGCAGTGGTAGCACGGCAGTAGCGTCGATTAATACGAGGCGTAACTTTATCGCTATCGAACAAGACACTAAGTATGTGGAAATCGCAAGACAGCGTATTTCAGGCGCTTTACAGACGAATAAGTAACGTAACACGACCGAACGTATACGTCATTTAAACTGCTACGGAATCTACACGCGACGGCGTTATAAACGGAGGTACACATATGAAACGATTATTATTACCGTTAGACTTGCAATTCTTCGCGGAGGAACCGCCAGTAGTACCGGCAGAACCGACACCGCCGAATGAACCGCAAGAACCGGAAGCACCGAAGTATACGCAACAAGATATCGACAGAATCGTCGGTGAACGCCTAGCACGCGAAAAGGCGAAGTCGGACAAAGCCGTGGAAGAAGCGAAAGCCGAAGCCGAACGTAAGAAACTCGAAGAATCTAACGAGTTCAAGGCGTTGTACGAAGCGGAGAAACAAGCGCGTGAGCAAGTCGAGCGCGAACGTCATGCCGAACGACTTCAAACAACGAAGCAATCGCTATTATTAAGCGCGGGATACGCGTCAGATAAGATTGCGGACTTAATGGATTTCGTTACGGGTGACGACGAAGAATCGGCGAAGGCAAGCGTTGAAAAACTTGTCAAGGTAGCACCACCGAAAGCACCACCGGTTGACCCTTCGTATAACGGAGGACAGCGACAAGCACCGCAACAGAACGACGGCGGTTACGAAGCCGCGAGAGAAAAAGCACGAAAAATACTAAAAAGAAAATAGGAGGCAACACAAATGCCATACAACTTACAAACAGGTCAATCAGAATTTAAAGGTGGAAAAAACATCCTTGCAAGCACGCATCTACAATTCAAAGAGGTCGGCGGAACTATGGACGCAACTGCGTTTCCAGTAGGTATCGTAGAAGTCGGTCAAGTATTAGGTCACAACGCAACTAGCGGGAAATTCGAGCCTTTCACAGACGCAGGTGTATATGATGACTTCGCAATCCTTAACGTTGATTTCGATAACGACGGTGTTAATGACACTATCGTAGGCGAACTTATCGTACGCGGATCGGTGTACAACGCTAAATTAGTCGGAGTTACTGCGAAGTTCAAAACGGCTACGCCAATGATTCGCTACGTATCGGAGTAATTAAATAAATACATTCTCGGAAAGGTGTGACGGATTAATGGTTTGTAGAGATTGCGAAATTACAAAAGATGTTTCTGAATATTACGTGAAGATAAAAGAACCGTTAACAATGGACAGCGTTTGTAAAAGTTGCAGACGCGAAATCGCTCGTCAATACAGAATCAAAAACCCGAAACCACTTAAACCTAAAACTCCGAGAATGGACGGGTTTAGACTACTGCCAGAAGGTATGCGTAAATGCGGGGATTGCGACGAAGTAAAAGAGCAGGATTTTTTCTACACAGACTCCACCCGAGCGTCAGGTACTTCCGTTTATTGTAAAGATTGTTCTAAAAGGCGATTCGAGAAAAAGATGGAAGTAAGAGGCGATGAAGTCATTGAATATAGGCGGAGATGGGCGGAAGAAAACCGCGAAATACTTCGAGAAAAACATCGTGTGTATAGAATGGCTAACCTTGACAAAAAGGTCGTCATCGAAGCACGGCGACGCGCCCGTAAAATGTCTTTACCGGATACATTAACCCACGAAGAGACTAACGAAATATTAGCTTACTTCAAAGGTAAATGTGCGCTATGCGATGAACCATCAGAAGCACTTGACCATTTCATACCCATTAAAACGGAAATGGGCGGAACTACAAAAGAAAACATCATTCCACTATGTAAAGCAATGAATTCATCTAAAAGCGCAAGAAACCCGTTTAAGTGGGCGGAAACTTACTTAGACGAAAGCGCAAAAGAAAGGTTCATAACTCTAATTGAATATCTTTCAGACATCAACGGATTAACGGTAGAGCAATACCGCGAATTCGTTTTTTCATGTTTCAAAACAAAAACAAAAAATAAAAACATTTCCTAGGAGGAATTATTTTGTCTACAATTACCCATCTTTCAGAATTTTCAGAACCAGCATTAAGAGGACTTATCGACGAAAGCGTAGCACTTCGCGAGGAGTTCCCGACATTCGGTGAACGTTTCTTACCGTCAGTAAACGTATACAGCACAACTTTCGCGTATGACATCATCAAGAAAACTAAGCACTTAGCTTCATTCATCGGTTACGGCGCAGAACCGCCAGTAATGGATCGTGACGCGGTTGCTTCTAAATTCGGTACACTAGCGGCGTTCGGTCTTCAATACATCGCGACTGTAGAAGAATTAATGGCGCTAGACCAAGCACGTAAAGGCGAAAAAGCAGCGATGGTTGCTAAGTTAGAGAAAAAAGCGGTTGACGTTATCGAAGGTATTCAAGACTTCGCGGACGTATTACGCGCACAAGCGTTAACTACCGGCGTTCTTAATTACACGAAAGGCGACGTTAAAATCAACTTCGATTATCAAATTCCAGCGGAACATAAAATCGCTCTTACTGGCGTAAACGCTTGGTCTGACGCTTCTGCGGATATCTTAGGCGACTTAATCGCATGGAACGAATTGTACTCGAAATCAAACAACGGTAAATCTGCCGACGTTATCCTTATGCCACAAGAAGTATTCGCGCACCTAACTAAGAACGCGTCTATCATTTCCGAAGCACGTCCGGGCATCGCAGGCGTTACACGTATCGCTACTGCGGAAGTTAACTCGGTACTTGAAGGATTCGCTTTACCAACGATTCAAGTCGTTAAATCACGTACTACTAACGTACGTAACGTTTACACAGGTCAAGACGAAGACGTAGAATTCTTCCCTGCGGGTCGCGTTGTATTCCTAGCAGACGGAGTTGGTAACTTCTACTACGGTCCTAACCCGGAATCACCTACGTTCGAGCCAGGTCTAGTTGTTCGTGCCGTTGATGAAATGCGCCCTAAACGTTCTATCATCGAAGGTTACGCAGCAGGTTTCCCGATCATCGAAGTTCCATCGTTAATCCTACACGCTGACGTTCTAGGCGCGTAATGACTAACGTAAAAGTACGAGTTCTTGACGCCGTTATCGATGGTAACGGCAAAGGCTCGGTAATTAACATCGACGCTAAATCCGCAAAGCATCTCGCTTCAATCGGATACGTCGAATTAGTAGCGGAGGAATCAAAGCCGAAAGCGAAGGCGGAGTCAGCGCCGACCAACGCAGATAAATCGGCAGAGAAACCGAAGCCACAACGTAAGTCAACGAAAGACAGTAAATAGGAGGTACGCAAATGGCGACGCTAACACAGATGACCGAACGGTTAACTAAACGGTTTACCGCCGTAACTGCGCAACCTGCGCTAGAATCGGCAGCGATTGACGTCATGGCGGACACGTTCGAGTTATTCGGATATGAAGCGTCTGCCGACGTACCTATCACGGATTTAAACCGATTACTCGCGTATAGTTCCTCGGAACTTGCGTTACAAATAGCGCTAGATTCAGCGCGATTCTTTAAATATACGGACGGAGAAGAATCCGTAGACAAGTCGATGATTTCGAAAGAGTATCGTGAGTTTGCGGGTATCTTTAAATCCGATTACCTAGCGGAAGAAGCGAAGTTACTGCCGGACTTATCGAGTTTCCGCGTTATGCGAAGGCTTGACCGTCCATGAATAAACAAGCGGAATTAGACGCGATTTACGCAAAGCTATCCGCTGATTACGGCAAACTAAACGATAAACAAGTAGCGTATGCAATTAAGGAAGTCGGACGTGTCCGTGGCGATATAGCGGAATTACTATCAGAGTTCGCCGCAGAAGACGGCACGGTCAAACGTCAGCGACTTTCGAGATTATTACGCGAACTTGACGGTATCGAAAAGGCATTACGTGAAAACGGTACAGTCGCGTTAACGAAATCAATCACGGATTCAAGCGCATTCTCAATCGCAGGTATGAACGCAGGTGCTACGTCAGTTATCGGTGTTCCGTTAGTATCAGCGAGTATCGAACGTATTAATAAACAAACGGTCGATTACGTTATTCGTAGATTCGGCGAAGACGGCTTAGTGCTATCGGATCGTATTTGGGGAACTAGCGGAGAAATCCGTGACAGTATCGCCAGTGTCTTACGTAGCGGAATTATCCGCGGTGATAACGTAAGTTCGATGGTTCGCGATGTACGTAAAGCGTATGACGCTGAAACGTGGAAGATAAAGCGTTTAGTTGTAACGGAAGGCAATACGGCTTATCGCGTTGCAGGCGCTAATAGCGTTAAGCAATCGGAAGTGGCGAAGTACGTCCGAATTAACGAAAACGGTCGTCGACACGGAAACCACGAAAATCACCGATGTTATAAATTAGCGCAGGAAGACCGCTACGGAGAGGGACGCGGAATATTCTTACCGACTGACTCCGATATTTACTTTCCGCATGTTCAATGCAGTTCTTATATCACGCCTGTAATAAAAGAAGAGTATCTATAAAGGAGTGTCTTAAATGGCGAAAGTTAAAACGCACGAGGGTAATGATTGGAACGATGCGGAATACTACGAAACGACCGAATATTATTGCCCAAAATGCGGTAATAAAACTGTTTGGGTCGAGGTAGACGATGATGGCGGTGACTTTTATGTCGGACTTGAATACGTATGTACTACTTGCCCAACTACGTTTTGCCTACCGCACCTAGAAGACACTACCGACGGTGGTTACGCGGAGTCATTGGCGCAAAAATTAAAATCGGAGTAATAGCAGGCAACAAGACCCGTATAGCGGAGTGCAAGGAACGGAGGAGTGATTACGTGAATCTTAGCGACCTACTAAAACGAGTATCAGAGGAAGACAGACGTAAAATGTTCGTATTTAGAGGCGATGATGGCGGTTGGAGTAATGTTGACTTCGAGGTAAACGAAAACGAAATTACGGTCACATTCGATACGAACGAAATATTTACAAGTGATAAATAACGAAACTTAGGAGGTGATTACGTGTTAACACCGCAAGACATCGAATTCATACGCAATACACGCAAGGAAGTCGTCGAAGGACGCGAGACGCTAATAACAATCGCTTATACGAGCGCAGGCGGTAAAGACGAATGGACAGGCGAAGATATTCCGGGCGAACCCGTTGAGCGCGAAGTGCTTTCCGTAGTCACCGAGATAAGTTCGACGGCGGGTACGGGGAGCGAGCGTGTAATTATCGGAGGAATCAGCGTTGAAAAGGGCGACGTATGGCTAAGTATCGAATTCGATTTAATCGCCGATATCGCCACGTTTATTACGCGTTTACAATACGACGGTCAATGGTACACCGTATTAGCTTCGGATAAAAAAGGAATCGGCGCAATTAACCGCGTGGAAATGCTTGGGAGGTTGACGACGTGAAGTTTAACGTATCAGTAAGCGGAATCGACGCAGTGTTACGCAAACTCGAACGTCATCTAGGCGATGAAGCCGTTACGGATATCGACCGTATTACCGAGGCTTACGCGCGGAAGATGGCGAACGAGTCGGCGGAAATGGCACCCGTTAAAGACGGATTCCTAAAGAATTCCATCGCAAGTTCTCCGCAACCTTCCGACGAATTACACGTATGGGAATACGGTAGCGACTTGCCTTACGCGACTAAACAGGAATATACGCATCCTACGAATAAGGCGTTCATCCGCCGATCCGTATGGAATAACCGTGAGAAATACAGCAACGCCGTATTAAAACGTATTACGAAAGGGTGACGTCATGCAACACGAAATACAACATTCGCTAATCACGCATTTACGCTCGAAGTTCGCAGGCGTTACCGTCGTATGGGTTTACGATGGCGTAACGTTGCCCGCGGTTAAACCGTTTATCACCGTCGAGCAAATGCAGAATAACAACGCAATACTATCGAAGGGTCGCGAGTCT
>Ga0209013_10001002_pt1 | contig 26131 bp, 17 predicted proteins | sample Cruoilmetagenom2_FD_187291 | JGI IMG/M metagenome (GOLD analysis project Ga0209013, IMG submission 187291) | Oil polluted marine microbial communities from Coal Oil Point, Santa Barbara, California, USA - Sample 2 (SPAdes) (version 2) | ecosystem: Environmental > Aquatic > Marine > Oil seeps ...
TCGAGTCTATCAGCAGGTCTGGACTGGCATTGTCGCTGGTGTTGTCAATTTGAACGGTGAATTGGATATCATCACCAACCTTCGATTTGTTGGTATCACTGGTTTTGATGAGCTCAATTGTGGCCGCAAAGCTCAGCGGCTCAAACGCGCCCATAGAAGGAGAGCCGGGACGTGAAGTTCCTAAAATATCGTCAGCAGGAGCGTAAGCTGGGTTTGCCGCTCCACTTGCTGGACTGGATTCAGAAATCGAACCATAACCATTTACTAATCGCAAGAATTCCAGGCGGATGGTCGCATTGCCGCTCAAGAACGAGGTACCATTCCAGCGCGGTAATACGACACCGGATTGGTTAGTTTCCAGGTCAGGGTTGTCAACAACCCGGTTTGCATCATCAACCAGCGGGCTTAACGGTACACCAGCAGGTATAACATCTCCACCATTGTAGTATAAGTTATTATCGAGTACGAGGTTCGTTGTGTCCAGTTCACTGCCATCAGGATCAGAAAAGTCATCTGTCCCACACCCTTGACAAGCGCCCATCGTTTTAGTGGGATCAGACCAAATATTATTGTAAAAATAAATATTACTATTAAGCTGAGTACCTGCCTTCTTAACCTCCATTGCATATGCAGAAGCTGGTAAATCGCCCACTACGGTATTGTTCACGAAGTAAACATCACTCGCCCCGCTTACCCCGAATGCCTCACCGATATTTTTAATGGAATTACCAATCAACAGGTTATTTTCAACTGTGATGTCAATTGCTGATTGATAACCGTAATCCCCTACCCCCACCTGGACAAATTTATAGGGATCGGCGCCCTGCCAGTTCAGGAAAACGTTGCGTTTAATCGTAATCCTCTCGCTGCCCTCATATAGATCCACCATCCCATTGGTATCTTTAATCTCAATAAAGCTCCTTGTAACGGGGTCAGGAATTGCAAATTCGTTGAAGAAAATGTTGTCTTTTACCGTCACATCCAGGGCGCTGTTGATATCGAGCATCTGTCCTACGCCCCCCTGGTTATAGAAAACGTTGTTCTCGAAGGTTATGAATTGAACACCACCTTTTATCAACGAAATATCATTTCCATTGGCGTCATGAATGATGTTGTTCCGGAAGGTGATGTACTTCGCCCAGATCATGGGACTTGTCGCACGGTGGAAATCGATCATGACTTGAGCGGGCTCGGGGATAGGCGTCGTCTGGGTGATTTCAAAGCCTTCAAAGACCATCTTCTGCACACCTTTCAAATCAAGCACTTTGCCCGGGTTCTGCAGGATAGCTTTGTAGTCCTGGACGGATTTAAAGGTTGTCGCGGTTGAAAAACGATCCGGAGACCCAGTGTTTACTAATGAGCTGGCAGCATCATAAGTCCCTGGGTTAAACCAAACTGTGCAGGTGTTATCATCCGCATTATTGAATGCATACTCGAGAGTCGCCCACGGCAGGGCAAGCGTCCCCGGATTGCCATTGCTCCCAAGCGGGTCTACCCAATATTCACAGGCAGCAACTGCGGCCTGCGAGGGATCGAGGCCTGCTGTCCCAAAAACAAAAATACATAATACAGCTAATAATACCGAACGCCTAATAATGTTCCGCATGATGGAAACCTCCCTGAATTATATAGTTTTTGGTTAGGAATTTTTGATTATTCAATAGTGAAGCTATCAATATCATGACCTGCGATCCCCCGTAAACTGCCGTCAAAGTATAGATCCAATTGTACCTCACAAACAGTGTTCTCGCCCAGAGATGTAGGAACGCAAATGAAGATATCCTCATCATATGCCGTCAAACCCGGGAAGGTCGTAGTGTTCCTGGTGGAGATAAATAATTCCCCAGCAGCTGATTGATGTATACCATCAATATCATCACCAATGCCAACATCCGAACCATCGAAATAAAGCAGCCATGTACCAGCAGAGGTTTCGCCCAGACTGGTAGGTGTGAACAAGAAGATGTCTTCATCTTTTCCACTGGCGCCAGGCACTGTTGAGTTGCCATTGATCGAGAGTAATATCGAGCCATCTGTGCGCAAAAAGAAAGCATCGATGTCCTCTCCAGGCGAATCCAGACCTACGTCACTACCATCAAGATACATTTCCCAAGAGCCGCTTGTTACGTCTCCCAATGATGTGGCATTGAACTGAACAATATCACTTTCTTTAACATCACCGAGACCATCGAGGGTGATATTTTTGTCAAATGAGATCAGAATTGTGCTGGCATCCACGTAATAAAAGGCGTCAATGTCATTCGCTTGAACACCTAAATCAGAGCCATCAAATACCATTGAAAAATCGCTTCCATTGAAGCTCAGGATGTCCTCATCACTGACCGCAGGGACACTACCTACAGGGTAAGTTCTGCTGCTGGATAACGACAAATAGAATGCAACAGGTCGTGGAGTTGGCGTATTTGTCGGAGTGGGCGTGTTGGTTGGAGTTAAGGTTGGTGTCAATGTATTCGTTGGAGTAGGTGTATTTGTTGCGGTAGCAGTATTGGTTGGCGTTGAGGTATTTGTTGCTGTCGGTGTATTTGTGGATGTACTCGTAGCTGTCGCTGTATTAGTTGGCGTAGGGGTATCAGTCGGAGTTGGTGTATCAGTTGGGGTAAAGGTTGAAGTGGGCGTTGAAGTTTCTGTTGGAGTGGCTGTATCCGTAGGGGTCGGCGTATTGGTGGAGGTATTCGTTGGAGTCGGTGTATCGGTGGGAGTGGATGTAGCTGTTGGTGTCTGAGTCTCGGTTGGAGTTGAAGTCGAAGTTGGCGTGCTGGTATTTGTTGGAGTTTGTGTAGGTGTAGATGTGTTTGTCGGTGTGGGTGTATCTGTTGGCTGACTGACATTGAAATCAACGTGCAGAAGAGGTGCACCCGCAGAATCACCTTCATACGATTCGCCTACTCGAACGCCATTTCCAGTCACTAGCAGTGTAACTGAATTTCCGCTGACCCAGCCTGACCTATCGATGATTTCCTGGATAACGGCTGATAAATCTGGAGTACGCTGTTCAATCCCAGCTTCTCCAACGATTGCCCAATCCGCAGGAGACCATGGGACTGAAGCGGATGTCCTCGACCTGAGAGATAGATTTCCTGCGGAACTGGTAAAGATGGGAGCATTGTCAGATGCATGACCTTGGACCAGTAGCGACGTGACCTCTGTTGATGCTTCGTCAGCCTTAAATTGAATGTAGGCATTATTAATATTGGCACCTTCAGGAATTTGAAGATTGTTGAAGCGCATACCAACAACCTGGTCGTGTCCATTGGTCATCACCATTTCCAAATCAGAACTGGTAAGATACATGCTTTGTGTATCGGACTCTTCAGCATCATCGGATCCAACAGCCACTCTAATATTGACTTCTGTCAAAACCGGAGTGGGAGTAGGGGTATCACTGGCGATTGGTGTACTTGTCGCTGTCGATGTATTAGTTGGCGTGGAAGTGTTAGTAGCCGTTGGTGAATTCGTAGAAGTACTCGTAGCTGTCAAGGTGTTTGTTGGGGTTGGTGTATCAGTCGGCGTTGGTGTATCAGTTGGTGTAAAGGTTGAAGTAGGCGTTGAAGTTTCTGTTGGAGTGGGTGTATCGGTAGGGGTCGCCGTGTGAGTTGAGGTATTGGTTGGGGTTGGCGTATCCGTAGGTGTCGCTGTTTCTGTGGGCGTGGAAGTTGAGGTAGGTGTGGCTGTATCCGTAGGGGTTGGCGTATTGGTGGAGGTATTCGTTGGAGTTGGTGTATCAGTGGGAGTCGGTGTATCAGTGGGAGTAGAAGTACTGGTCGAGGTACTTGTCGGTGTTGGTGTATTAGTAGATGTTGAGGTTGAAGTTGGCGTGTTTGTTATCGTCGGAGTCAACGTCGGTGTTGCGGTAGGCTGCTCGACATTAAAATCTACATGCAATAATGGGGCACCCGTGGGCTCACCTTCGAATGATTCGCTTACGCGCACACCAGTCCCGGTAATGATCAGAACGATTGAATTCCCACTAACCCAGCTTGGTCTGTCAATAATCTCCTGGATAACCGGTGCGATATTAGGAGTACGCTGATCAGGACCTGATACTCCGGCTGTTGGCCAACCAACCGGCGACCACGGGACGGATGCGGCCGTCCTCGGCCTGAGAGAAATATTTCCTGCAGAGTTGATAAATGCAGGAGCATTATCGATGGCATGAGCCTGTACCTGAAGAGATGTCGCTTCCGTATTTTCTTCATTCACCATAAATTGAACGTAGGCATTATTGATAACGGCTTCCTCGGGAATTTGAATGTTGTTGAAACGCATTCCAACTACCTGGTTATACCCATTTGTCATAACCAATTCCAGGTCTGAACTGGTCAAATACATGGATTGTGTACCAGATTCTTCGGCATCATCCAGCCCAGCTGCCACGCGAACATTGATTTCGGTCAATACAGGAGTAGGTGTAGGCGTATCACTCGCGATAGGAGTATCTGTAGGTGTTGGAGAAGGACCAAAGGTCGGGGTTGGTGTAACCGTGCTTGTATTTGTAGGGGTCGCTGTGTTCGTTGGTGTCAGGGTTGGTCCACCCCCTTCATATGATATCTCGTATATCATGCCATCGTTTTCGTTTGGATCTGCCCCATTATCCACACCACGTGCAACGATGTAGAGATTGTTGATATTTGGATTTGTGCTGGATGGACCATAAGCTATCCCTGCTGGACCAACTGCATTCAAATAACCAATATCAATGGTATTTAATGGAACACCATCGAGGGTTGTTTCGACAATTAAATGATCTGGACGACTGAGAAGAAATAAGGTGCCCGAATTATGATTATATTCAATGCCTTCGGGATCACCTACTCCCAAACTGGAGGTATCAAAACTGGTAACGACATCATCTCCAAGCGGTTGGGCTCCGTCGAACACGCCATTATTGCCGGGGGTAACTTTATAAACTTCCTCCCCAAGACCATCAATTATGAATAATGCGCCTTGACCAAAGGCGGTACCTTCTGGATCATTACTGTTGAAGGTCTCGGTATTAATTTCGGAGATGATATCATCCGCAGTACCCATAATTCCATCAGGACCTAAATCCACCTCGTACACCATTCTCGTACCAGAGTCATCAGAGACAAAAATGTGACCATTGGCTGGATTGATGCCTAAGCCAGTAGGCTCATTGGAGAAGCTAATCGTGTCGTGGGTTGTCAGCAGATTTCCAGATTTTGTGGACTGGAACACATTTACCCCCGTAAAGATCTTCATCTCATTGACTTCGCTGTCACTGACCAATAAATTATCGTGAAGACCCCAGTAAATGATCCCCGCTGGATCTGGACTGGAAGGTGACCATTGTGAGGTATCTATCGTATTGACTAAATTCGAAACCAGGTTTGATTGAGCCACATATGAAACCACAGGTTCGGTCAGGGATAATTCGATAATTGTCGAATCGGATGTTGTTTCCTGTCCATCACTGAGAACCTGACGTTCCACCGTGTCGCTGTCAACGATATATAAGTTCATCACTTCAGAATCATCAGTTGGATCGCCGCTGGGCGCGAATGTCAATCCCTGAGGGTCATTTAGATCGACTGATGACAAATCATAGGTAGCAATTCGCTTTCCAGAAATGTCTAATTCATATACCTTGCGACCATTCGGGCTTAACACATAAGTGTGATTGTTCTGTGGATTGGTTGCGATATCTCTTGGATTACCGTTCACCAAGTTATCAAGACTAGTTCTTCGTACCCGGTTTTCCTTAAGAGCCGATTTCGCGTCGTACTCTCCTTGAGCATCGGGTGATAAGGTGACTATGTTACCCTGCTCAGCGTCTAAGATCAATAGATCGTTTTCAGCGGCATCAAATGAAATTCCACTAGGATTATTGATCCCCAGAGGTTCAAGATCATGAACTATCACATCCGATGATTCAATTAACTGATCATTAGCGTTGATTGGAATCTGGATCAATTCATTTGTTTCCCCATTTAAGAAATAAAGACTATTCGTTTTCTCATTGAATTCAACGTTATCAGGATAAGTTATCGGATAAGGTAGTCCCACTTGATTTGCTTTGTCATCCTTGAAGATATCGACCAGCGTTGCGATATTCGTTTCTTGCGAATCCAATACAAGCAGAGCGTTCGAGGAAGGTAAGTAAACCAGATTTACCGGGTTGTTCAAATTTATTTCACGAGCTTCAAAATACCGTTTGACCCTAAAATAAGCCCCTTGTTCCTGGGCAGGAATAATCGCCCAGGATAACATGGAGACAAACAAGACAGTTAATAATGCAAACGATAGATGAGGAAGATAGCGATGAATTCGTTTCATATGACCCACACCCGAACTAATAATCGATACTTTGAATATATGATCTTGCTAAAGATATTTAATTGTAACAATTTAGTAATATTCTTTGAAGGACAGGTGAAACCTACAAGATCCCTTCCCCAAATATTATATCCCAAGTTAACAAAAATGGATAAACTCTCTCATAATAATATATGTTTGAAACAATTTTCATTACAACGAGAGTTTGACATCCTTATGAATAAGGGTTCAAGATATAAGCAGGTGAAGCTATGTTTGAAGTGAGTGAATTCTAAATTAATCACTCAATCAATGGCTCATGTAGTAAATCAAGGTCAGAAATAAAACCCTGATATTCGCGAGGTTGATATCATATGCCCCCATTGACGGATTTTCCGGACGGTAGCGACCAAGGATGTCATCAGCAGGTGCAAATTCAGGGTCAGCCAAACCAAGTGCTTTGCTGGAAAAGGGGAGTGACCCGTACTTTCCAACCAGACGGACAAATTCTTCCCGGATTGATCGTGAACCGCTTATGAAAGTTGTTCCATTCCAGCGCGGCAGTACAAAATTATTGTAATTAGTATTCAGACTTGGATTTGCAGTAACCATGCGCGCATCATCAACTGTTGGGCTGACCAACTCTCCTGGTGGAATTTCCTGACCGCCGTTCCAATAAAAATTGCTGTCCAAAATGAGGTTACTGACCCCTGCAGGATCCCCGTCTGAGAATTCATTCGGGCGACCATTCAGGTCCGCGCCCATTGTTCCAGTATGATCAGACCAGATGTTATTGTAGAAGAATATGTTTTCGTTCTGTGGATTTTGCTGCTTGACTGTAACATGGAATGCATAGGAGGAAGATGGTAAATCCCCAACTACTGTATTGTTGCGATAAGTAACATTCCTAGCGCCGCTGATTCCGAATGCAGATGCAATCTGGTTGGCAGAATTACCAATCATCAGGTTATTCTCAACCATGACATCTTTAGCTTCAAAAAATGGTTCACCATCATTCCCTATTTTAAGGAAAGTCTCCATACCACCCTCCCAATTGAGAAAGACATTGCGTCGTATGGTTATCCTCTCACTGCCCAACAAACCATCTTCGTTTGCATTGCTGTCCTTGATGGTTATGAAATGCTTATTATTATTCGAGTTCACTCTCCCACTGCCTGCAAAATCATTAAAGAAAATGTTATCCTGGACAACAACATCTTGGACACTGTTGATATCGATCTGTTGTTCATTGTCTCCCTGATTGTAGAAGACATTGTTTTCTATGGTTACTAACCTGCTCCCGTTATAAACCTTGAGTAAATCATTGTTATAAGAGTCATGGATAATATTATTTCGAAAAGTAATATTTTCAGCCCAGAATTCGTTAGAGCGTTGAACTTGAATCACGATCACACCCGCATTCGGATCGGAATGGCGAAATTCAAATCCTTCGAAAACCAGATTCTTCCCACCGTTTATTTTCAGGGGGCTGGCATCATGTTCAAAAACCGCCTGATATGCCTGCTCAGCTTTAAAAACTGCAGGAACAGAAAACCTCTGGTCCAATGAATTTTGCCCAACATAGACGCCAGGTTTAATCCAAACAATACACCCTTGATCAGGAATACTTTCTGCGGCGTGCTCCATCGTCGCCCATGGCTTACTCTTCGAACCTGGATTATTATCATTGCCGATAGATGCTGGCGCTACCCAATATTCACACAGCGCATTTTGCATTGCTTTAGGTGATATGCTTGGCAAGCTTAAGATACCCATCAATATAAAAAATGTTAACCAAGGCAGGTGCAAGAAATTGCGGAAGAATATACGCAAGATGATCATTCAAATAACCAAATTTTCGAACCAATATTAGATTTGAATCAAACATGCCAGCAATTTGACCTTGATAATAATAATTCAATAATTATCAAATTCCCATACAGATCATATTAGAAAGTACTTAATTCCTAGTTGACTAGTAGCTAACTCTCTTTGCCATACATCTTCGATATAAATCCAAATGATCTCGAGCTTGCTTTTCCGCACTGAACTCCTCTTTCGCTCTGATCCTCGCCGCTGCACCCATTTGTTCTCCAAGTTCAGGTTGGGTCAGTAAAAATGAAATCGCTTTTTCAAGTTCCTGAACATCTCCGGGAGGAACCAGCAGTCCTGTTTTTCCTGGAATGATGGCTTGTTTGGATCCAGACACTTCAGTAGCTACAATCGGAAGTCCGCTTGCCATTGCTTCAACAAGAGCCATCGGTAACCCCTCCCAGAGGGATGGAAGTACGAACATATCCGAAACCGATAACAAATCTGGGATATCCTCCCGGATTCCCAGGAATTTAATGGTTTCATTCAATGCCAGATCCCTGGTCTGTTTCTCTAGATCTCCTCGCAGTTCACCATCCCCAATTAATAAAATTTGCAGGCCAGGAAAATTTTTCCCAAGTGATGATGCTGCCTCGATTAGAAAACGATGCCCCTTTTGTTCCTTGAAGGTAGCAACAACGGCAATAATCTTTGATTCAGAAGCCAGGCCCAACTTCTTTCGCATCTCACTCTTATCTGCTTCTGGAACATACCGTCTTAAATCGACACCGTTCAAGATGACAGTCACATTATCCCCTATTGAACCTATCTCATCGATGAGAGCCTGCTTAACCTCTTCTGAAACAGCAATATATCCGCTAACTCGCCCAGCAGCTTTTAGGTCAAGCATTCTATAAAACCACTTTTTTGGTTTCAACAGCCATCTATTTTGCTGCAAATGATCTTCCCGGAGCGTAAAGCGAGCATTATGGAAGGTCCAGAATACCAGCAAATCAGGTCTGGTATTCATCAGGGAGATAGTCAGTAAATTTAGAATTCTTAATAAATGAGTCTGGATCACATTAATATTGTATTGATTGATCAGCTCTGCCAATTTTTCACGAATTTGGGAAATTTCACGAATGAAATAGGGGAAAGCCAAAACACTGTATTTCCTTTTTGGCAACAGCACTACGGGGATACCGAGTGACTCTATCTCCTTTCGTAGTGGACCATCCTCAAATGCACAAACAATCGTCGTGGCTCCAAAATTAGTTAGATTCTCAGCCAACGTCCGAACGACCTCCTGTCCACCACCAATATCCAGGTTTCTTACAACCTGTAAAATTCGGAAATCATTATTTTGATATTCTTGGATATTCTCAGCCTGCATGTTCAATCATAAGTGATGATATTGGCATGATTAAGTGAAATTGGGTAACTATTACCTTCTCCTGCTTGTGTTTCAGGCTACTGGATTAAATTGACTAATCTGTTGCTCTGCTCTAACCCCCATCCTGATTGCAAGATGGTATCGCGGGCAAGCTCGAGGCGAACTGGATTTTTAGCGCCTTCAAAATAAGAATTCCAGTATTGGATTGAGAATTGCAATAGGTTATACTGCCATACTTTAGGAAACAGCGACCATTCGTGCGGATCGATTGGATTTCTCAGATGGTAAGACCTAATAAACCGTTCAATCAAACCAAAATCAAATCCGCCATTCCTCTTTCGAAATCGCAAAAAACTAATCAAGAAGTCAGTCAATCTCCATTCTGTCCTTGCCAGTTCAAAATCTAGGGGAGTTATTTTCCCGGATTCATGGAAAAGGATATTGTGCAAACCATAATCTCCATGAATTATGACCCGGTGAAGGTTGCAACCCTGTAATTCACGATCAAGATGAATTAATAACTCCATAACATTCTCATGTTTGCTGATCAGCCATTCAAGTATTGGGCCATCATCGGAAGCTAATAATTCCTGTGATTTCTCAGACAGCTCGCAAAGCTTCTGCTGTTGCCATTCCAAATCCCGGATGTAATCACCCGAGAGACCATGAAAACCTAGATGATGCTGCCCTTCCGGTACAAACCTATCCATAGAGCGATGAAGGTCAGCAAGGGTCTTTGCGGCATTCTCAATGAGCATCAATCTCTGAGAGCGGAGCAGATAAGTTGATGAATAATTCTTTCCGTCAGCAAAATCAAAAAGTGCATAATGATCACCATTTACGGTTATCAAGGATCTAGAATCAGAAGTTCTGTTCAACCTGGGTGCAGGAAAATCAAGATCAGTGAGCTTGGATAATATCGAGTGTTCGTAATTGATTGTTGAAATCTTCCATTTCTGACGGTACCGCCGAATGACTTTCTTCCCATTAGAAGTAACAATGGAAACGTTGCTACCTCGCCGACCAAAAGGCAAATTAACAGGTTTTCCACGCAAAACCAGGTCAAATTCTTTGGCGATCAGTCTGATAGTTCCTTCTTCAATTTGGAGTCGGCTAATTCGCGAATTGATGTATTGATTTATTCTTGAATAACGTGGGAAATGAAAGACTGGCATATCCGCTGTCCGAGAAGAGCTGAAAACCATTTATCAAGAGGACATTTTGCTACTTGACGGAAATTTCTCAAGAAGCAATGAAATTTTGTTATCCAATTCTTGTGCTGCTGGTGAAATACTCTCTGCCGAATTGTCAATTTCAATAATATCCCAATCCCGGGATTTCAGCATTTCAACGGTCTTGCTGGCAACAAGATGTGAATTGGAAATAAAATTCGATACCTGCTGGCGAGATTTATGTGCAAACCGTGGCCACAAACCCCTCTCGTATACCCGCCTTTCACACTCCTTAAGCGGAAGATCAACAAAAATCAAGAAATCGGGTTTTGGAATGAGATCGAGATAAATGCTCAAATTTTCCTGATTAATGTCTTCATGGTCAGAGGCATTAAATTGAACAACTCGGTGCGCAAATCCTTCATCCAGTACCAGGATTTCATTGGATTTCAACCTGGGCACAAGAAATTGGTAATACCCGCTCAAATGAAACCACCAGGATAAATTGTGATTGCGCTCCTCAACGGGTATGTCCCTATCCCGTTGAGTAGTTCTCACATGGTTAACCAATTCTGGGCGCTCGATGGAGAAATTCCTTCGGGAAAGGTAGCTCATCCAGTAAAATGCTTGCCATAAGAGCGGATCACGCAGGAAATTTGGTGAAAATCTTGTGATGGATTTTCCAAATTTCGTCCTGGAAACAACAGGGCGGGATGCCTCAACGACTGTGCGAGCTACCTGGTTATGTTCAGTAAAAATTTTGGCCAGGACAGGTAAGAGTGAAGTCTTCCCCGAGCCTGGTGTACCGATAAACTCAACGATCATTAAAAAATCCTGGATTTGCAGAGATACGATCCAGAGCGATTATAGGATTTCCCAAACCTCGGATTTCAGCTGCCGGAGCACATCCTGGAAAGGTAAATTTGCATCTATATAAATGAGTTCCGTATTTTGTGTATCAATTTCTGGATTAAGCAGACCTTTTATCGCTCGATTTTTTGCGGATAGAATTTCAACTTTGTGATCTGGTTTCCTCTGGATCGAAATTTCCGGATCAACATCGAGCACCAGGAGATAATCCGGAAGATGCATCTTCGGGTAATAACTGATTTCCTTCGCGATCAAGGCTTCATTTAACATTCCGCTGGTTTTCTCACCTGAAATCGGGCTTTGCGGTCCGTCCATCAGTCGATAATCTGGTTGAGTACTTACCTGCTCCAACGGAAATCGATCATATATCACAATCGAACCTTCACTGCTTAATGAAGTTGCTGCCAGGTAGCGCTCAAAGCGATCATTACCTATAGATACATAATGTGCAAATAGCAAGTTTCTTCTTATGCTGTCAAGCCATACCGCAATTGGGAAATTAACACCAAACTTTTGGTACATACTTCGATGTCCCCGCCTGAACATTCTGAAGGCCAGGTATAGTAGATCGCTGGCTCGTGAAGGCTGCTTGCTGCCCATGTAGAATCCGCGAACATCCATTTTCCAGCTCAACCAGGCGATCAGGTGCTGGTGTAAAGTTGATTTTCCAGCCCCATCCACACCAACTAATGCCATCGTAATCCCACCATTCGAAAAGGTCATTTTTCCCTGGTTCTTGGTGGGAAAGAGCGAGTTTCGTCTTTGCCATAATTCTCGGAAATATATCCAAGTTGCTACCGTACGGCTTTTTCTTTGATAAGCTCGAAGGGAAATGCGCAGGTTCTTACGTAGAATAAAGAATTTTCTCCCATTCCTTGGATCATTTTCTATCATAGAAATAAAAACGAGAATGATTTCCTTTGGTACAAAGCTAAATACATTTGTTAATACCTCATCGACTGATTCAATTGAGGTTCGATCAATCAAGCGTTCAAGCTCTTTCCGGATATGTCCTGGGATCCCTGGATAGCGGATAGAGAAATAATCCTTGATTACATCCCTGTCACGATATTTAAGCAGTGCACGAATACAGAGAATAATCAATTCAATTTCCTCAGCTGGCACTTTTACACCGCATAAGAATTTAGCCGAATCCAAGACTTTATCTTCGATTGGAATGCGGTAATTCTTGACATACTGCTCACCCAGAACCAGCTGGTAATGAACATGGATGTGGAAAAATTTACCACTCGATACATCAAATCCTAAATAATCCTCCAATGCCGGATAACGCCTGCCATGTGCTGCCTGGACAGGTTTGATGTCATGCTGGAGAAGGATCTGCCTGAATTTTCCACTATGTCTTCTATCTACCAATAAATCCAGGTCGGTCTCACCTTGAAGCGCCTCAATTAAACGCAAATTACTTTTCCAATGGCAGTAGCGGATCGATTCCTGGTTCAGGTGAGCGAACAACCTGCTCAAAGCTGCCAGTGACTGATCAAGGTTTGAAGTTACTTTATCTACTTCGAATTTAACTATATGGTCCATTTCAGAATTTGATCGAGAAGCCTCTAAGGCTTCTGTTAGTTTAAGTAGCTATATCCCATGAGGAAATCATATCGATCGATGTACGCTTCAACTTGTGCGATCCATTGCGATTCCCACTCAACCAGGTGCCGGCTTTGCTCTGGGGCATCACTCATAACTCGTTGACAAGATTCTAAGTAGTCTTCAGTGGCTTCTACACCAAGGAATACACATAAATTTGCTAATATCGTCGCAGGTGAGGATACAAAATCTTCATAACGGACAGAATACAGCGTTTCATGATTCAAATCCCTACGCAGTTTACCAAGTGTCTCACAATCCTCAAAATAATGGTTCAACGCATTCTCAAAGCTGCGCTTCCCCCGGATCATCATGATGCTGATAGGATCAAATGGGTTGCGGATGACTTGAATTATCTTGACAGGTATCCCATCCATCACCATTTCTAATTTCTCGATTAAATCTGGATGTTTTGCAAGCCTTTGGGTTGATATTCCTGCAGTACTGTCACCAATGGTTAACAGCTGCGAATACCTACCCTGCCATTGATCGGGAACGAGAAACGAATAAGGATCCAATCTGCGAGCGGTTACCCTCCCTTTCATCATCTCCCTTTTTGAGGTATGCAGCAAAAGGTGAAATAATTGTTCGCGGCTAAACCCCGCAGTTACATATTGGAGTACGTCAACTTCATCTGAGATGATCATATTCGGATGCGCGTCTAGTAATCCACCAACCATGCTGCACCCACTCTTCGTCTGGCCGATGAAAAAACAGAAACTCCCGATCTCCTGGAATAAATCTTTTGACCGATTGGCTTTATAGTTCGTGATTGCATACCTGCGATACGAATTAAGCGAGCGGTAAACATTGCTCTTGAATATCCTCGAGACCAGCTTCCCCCTCGCGAAACTGCGATACCTATTTGAATCAATAAATGCTACCCACTTCTGCTCCAACTGGCTTCTCATAAATTTATAAATTTCGAGGGATGGAAAGTTTCTAGTTTAGATCGCTTATATGCTGGAACCTCGGTTTGGGTTCCAGCTGTATCGAAAATGAGCCAAGACGCTTGCTATCAATCCAAGAGTTATCCACCACAGACCAACCCCGTATACAACCCGCAGATTGATGAAATTGTACAATACCACAAAATTAACCATTACCAACCAGAGGACGATGATAAATTTATTATTCAAGAATCCCTTGTCAGGCATCCGTCGGTAATCTCTGATCGATTGAACAAGCAGAACTATCAGTGGGGTCATATACAGGGTAAAACCAATTATTCCTTGCTCTGCAAGTAAAGAAAGGAAGAAGTTGTGGGAAGCATGATCTTTATTATCCGCAGCGAACGATCCAACCGTATTGTCATAGAACTGGCGATCAAACAAATCAAAGTTACCATACCCCCATCCAAATACAGGTTTTGTCGCGAACATCCTGACGCTGGCCACGGTTACAGGAAGACGGCTCAATGCTGAAGTCTCTGATTCCTCCGAGTAAAAGCGATCTTGAACAAGGGTCGGATCCCCCAAGAGCAGGAAGAACCCTGCCAATATTGCGACCACAACAACGATCAGACCAAACCTGATCATAAATTTTGGGTAAATCACTGTCAATCCAATACCAACTAATAATCCTCCCAACCAACTTGCTCGAGATAATGAAAGGAATACACACAGACCTGCGACAACGAAAGCGGATAAATAGATGAACTTTCTATTCTTGGATTTATTGGTTAAACCAGCTTGAAATAAAATCAACCCCGCGAATAATAGCGCAGCAGTATAAACACTTGGATTAGCCAAAGAACCGATTGTACGCAAACCCAACCAATCAAGCCAAATATCAGGCAGCAATTGCGGTGCCACCCAAGACATGATCCCGATAAAGGATTGAGCTGCTGCGATGAAAAGCACGACATACACCAGGATGCGCAGATCCCTTTCCCGAGGTCTAGAGAGATAAATCAGTAAATACAAACACATTGGGATAAAAACTCGATCATAGAAGAGAATGACCATCGGGACAGGTTCTGAATGTGAAAAAATGATCGACACAATACTGGCGATCAAGTAGCCGAAAATGGCAATCTCACTTATTCCCAATTTCGGCAAGCGACGAGTATCTGCCACAAATATTTGTTTCAAAAGTAGTAAACCGAGACTTAAGACGGGGATGCCGCGATGAATTCCCCAGTGCGCCATGCGAAGCTGTGAGGATTCTGTAACTGTCAGAAATTGAGCAATTCCCAACCACAAAAATACGCCGAACAAGGGGTACTTGAACAAAACAAATACCACAGGTCCCGCAACAATCAGTCCAATAGCAATGTACCAATCTCCGCGCACGATCAAGTACGCTGAAACCAGACTCAAGAACATTCCTACCAAAATCAGGATCCAAAAAGTAGAAATGATCTGGCGCCCCCTAACTTCTAGGACCCCCACGGAATTAATATTAATCAGCATTGGATTGAGAAAAGAATTTATACCAGGGCTAAAATGCCATTGTTCGAGCGAAGATTGAACTGCTCACTAGTTTACACGATGGTCTTGGGAGTATCAAGCTGATGAATCCTGCGCTTTTCCGGTAGCTGCCTACCTACCCGATCCCGAAAAGCCTCCCTGGTTAACCATGCAATCATTCGTACGATGTTGATTGGTCTATCCACAAAATTGAACCGCAGGCGATCTGGTAAGGAGAGTTTGATGTCATCAAACGAGTATCCAAAATCCTTGAGATACGTGCCTGCATAGATTTGGGTAAATAAAATTTCATTTGTGGTCAATGCTGAGTGATATCTGCCAACTGACTTGGTCGAAATTTCTCCCGGCTTAAATTGGTCAAATGAGCTGTTGCCTCCCATATCCCTCAGCAATGGTGCACCCCGCATGGTAATCATTTGTGGTGAATATTCTTCACCGATAAATTCGCATAACTTAGATAACGTTTCCTCAGGCGCACTTACCAAATCTTCATATGTAACGATTGTGTAATTTCCGGGAAATTCTTCAACTTTACGCTTCGCCAACATTCCCGAATACCACCACTTACCAGTTGCTGCACCCACTCTTCCACCGTCGTTTTCATAACGATTTTTAACAGAAGCATACCTGTCGCGCGGATCTCGCATCATATGAATGATCTTCGCATCCAGAAATTCTTTGAATATATTCGTAATGAAGCGTTCAATATAAAGTGACTTGTCTCCCCAGCGCTGTTTTCCAGCTCTCTGAGCATTATGCTCGTGAAATAGGGCGAACAATCTTCCGTAAGTTTTCTCCCCTTTTTGAAAATCACGCCGGATTCGATCTGGATCAGGATTGAGCTTTACAATACGTTTGTAATGTATCATCCTGTCAAGACAGCGTTCGAAATTATCTGGATCGCTCAAATCACCATAACGTTCATAAAAGTAGCGGAACATATTGGTTCGCCGCACCATTGATATATTCGGGTGAGAGGATAAAAAGGCGTACATCAAGCTGGTCCCGCTGCGATCAAGTCCTGCAACGAAAATTGGTTGTTTAAACTCAGTTCTCATTTCATCCATAATCACTTAACCATAAATCCTATATTACATCGTTTGAACCGGAAAATTCTGTGAATCGGAGTTTGAATATTTATATGCTATACCGCCGGCGAAATTTGCGGGCCAATCCACCAAGGAATATTTAATCCAATCCACAATCGAAAATTTTACATTATCCAAAGTGTAGCCATTGTTAAGCATCTCGCTGCGCGCAAATGACTGTAAATACGCTAATTCTCCATTAGATAATAACATTTCTGCTTCCATGGAGTGTTGCGAGACCGCATCCCCCAAATTTATCCGCAATTGAATTGGTTTGTCACCGAAGCGGATTGCATTTTCCATCTTGAGCATCCCATGCTCATATGGCTCCTCGATAAATTCACAAACCTCTTGTAATGTGCTTTCCGCATTGGTTATGAAGGTTTCATAACCAACAATATGATAATTTTGGGGGTAACGCCGCAGGTTCCGATGGGCAAGCCGAATTGATTTCAACCATCTTTCCGTCTCCCAGCCAAATTTCCCGGGCTTTATCTTCTTATTTGAAAATTTTTCTTTATACCTATCCCGAGGATCGCGGATCATGTGAATTATTTTTGCCCGAGGGTACGCTGAGATTATGGGGTAAGAAAATTGTTCAATCATTCCCATTTGGTCTCCCCACCGAGATTTCCCCATCTTGGTTGCAAATTGTTTCTGTATTATCCCAAATAATCTAGCATATGTAGCTTCACCTTGCGAAAATTCACTTCGAATTGACTCTTCCACGGGTTCTAAGTATTGTATAGATTTTGAACCTAATATTGCATCAAGGCAAAGGTTGAAATTCTCTACCTGGCTGAGATCACCGAATTTATTGTAGTATTTCGACCACAGATATGTTCGGCGTGTGATGGCAATATTCGAATGAGAGGTCAGCATCAATCGCATTAATGTCTTCCCCGTTCGATCTAATCCTCCCAGGAATATTGGGTTTTCGAGGGAAATTTCATAATTCTTGGGTAAAGAGTCTTTCACTCGTGATTTACTTGTTAACATCGCTAACTTTATACGCGCTGCCCCTCTCTAGAATTAATCTCGCACCCGGTTTCCGACCAAACTTGCCTGGAAAATTGTGCTGCAACGACTCGCGAATTCGCCAGGCATACATACGAAACAAATTTTTTGGCCAGGTTTGTGTCCAGAACTTTAATTGTTCCCGCGAGGAGAAATATATCTGATCCAATTCATAGTTGTAAACATGCATCCTGTTCTTAAGATACCTTTGCATGAAGGCAATTTCTTGGTCCGGAATTGAACCCCGGTATTTGCCAATGTACGCCTCTGAAAGCAATTTTTCCCCTTCACCTTTACCTATCTGCGCCCGAAATTTTTGCGCCCCATCCATTGTTAACATCGAAGGGGTATAGTCTTCATCGATAAAGTTACAAATCTCCTTCAAGGTCGATTCGGGATTGGCAACCAGGCTCTCAAATCTTACCGTCATATAACCTTGAGGATATTTCTTCAGATTTCGCTCCGCGAGTCCCGTGGAATATTGCCACCTGGCTGTTGCACCCCCTGCCCGTCCTTTGCCTTTAGGCCAGAGCGCAAGGGAAGCCTCATACCTGTCTCTTGGATCGCGAATCATATGCAGTATCTTTGCCCCCGAATAGGCAATAAAGATTTGATCAGCATACCTCTCGACTAATCCAGTTTGATCGCCCCAGCGTGGTTTTCCCTCCCTTTCCGCGTGATGCTCTTGGAAAAGAGCGAATAATCTGGCATATGTGGCTTCACCTTGTGAAAACTCCCGGCGAATCCTTTCCACATCAGGATTTAGAAATGCTACATGCTTGTAATGTAGCATCGCATCCAGGCACCTATCGAGATTATCGGGATCACCAAGATCACCAAACTGGCCATAAAAATATGTCCACATATTCGATCCCACAGCAGGAATCGAGATATTTGGATGAGAAACCAGAAAGGCTCTTAAAGTTGTCTTTCCACAACGATCAGGGCCACCGATGAAGATTGGATTCGATTTCATGAAGGATATGAAATTAAAGAATACGTAGATTATTGTCGATTAGTATCGAATAATCCAGCTGGTTCATCCCGAACTTATGTTTATACGCTGTTTCAAAAATATCATGACGACCGATGCTGATTTCTTAATCTTGTTCATGGTTCTATTAATCACTAACCTATCATCTTCTGGAAGACCAAGAATTTGCATAACTCCAGAGTACACGACAAAGACAAGAGCAATCCCTATAATGAGAACCACGAGGTTTTGCTCGATTTTTAGGAATTGATCAAAAATAATCACTGCGATTAGTGCAGCAAAACCTGCGATAAAAGGTTTGAGCAGCATGCGATTGAAGGGTAATAATCGGTATATTACGTACACCTGCACCATTCGTAATACATTCATGACCGAGATTGAAACAAACACCGCTACTGCCGCGCCCAATAAACCCCAGCGTGGAATGAGATAAACATTTATCCCTACAACCAGCACAACTTGAATGACCGTATTCACCATTTTTAGCCGATTCAAACCACTCATATCGATAATGGTCCCGCTCATTCCGGTTAATACTTTAACAAATTCCGATACAGCAAGGATCGTCAATGCCATGCCACCCTCTACAAAACTTTCACCAAAAATTAATAGTATTTCCTCGGAATAAAGGATCATGATCAAGGTCATCGGAATATTAACTAATAATGCCCAGCGTGTGGAAGTCTGGTACAAACGTCCTACATCATGCCATTTATTTTTTGACTGCAGTTCTGCGATGATGGGTCTTATCGATGTTTGAACTGATCGATAGGTGATAATGCTCAATAAATTCACCCTGCTGACAATTGTAAAAATTCCCGCGGAGGTGATAGTGCTTAGAGAGCCAAGCATCATGACTTGAATATTATTGCGGACAGTATTTAAAATATCCGAAAACCAAAATGGGAGAGAAAAATTTAAGAGGCCACGGACATCTCGTTTTGCGGAATTAAATGGACGTTTGAGCGGAAACTCTTTGTTAAGAAAATAAACCAGTACTATTGATGCGGTTAAATCCGCGACTCCGAAGGTTATCATTGCTGTAAATGCATTTAGATTTATGAATACCAATATACAAAGGAGAACGAAGCGGATTGGAATTTGAATAAAATCCCGAGCGATGACGCCATAATCCATTCTTGTGAATCCGCGAGTGGCGAATAACAGCATTTCGCTCAATGTTAAAATCGGAATAATCATTGCCACCAGATGCAACATCGGGACTAATAAGGGTTCTGAAAATAAGTTTTCCGCGATTGGTTCTGCAAAAATATATAGTCCCGCTCCCAGGATAATACTCATAGTGAGCGTGAACCCAATTGTTAATTGGAGTGTCCCCCATAAACCTTCCTCATCCTTATGACTCGCATGAACAGCGATATTTCGAAGTACGGCATCATCCATACCTAATAAGGAAATTGTGCTTACGATTGCCGCTGCACTGAGAGCCAAACTATATATACCGAATTGTTCGGCACCCAACACCCTTGCTAATAGAAAAGCAATTACAAAGCGGCCGGCATATTCGAACAGTTTGCCCACAGTCATTATGCCGCTACCCTTTGCTGCGGAAATTACATACTCATCACCCCCATCAGGCCCGTCTATACCAGACCCATCATTAATATCCGGGTTTGCATCAGAAGATTGCCTTTCAATTGTTTGGGAGAGTTCTGTTACTTCTGGCACTAATTACTGATTTTTTTCTGATAAAAGTAAATCATGATTGGACTTTTTTGACTTATCGCCCTGGTGTTGTTCTGCTGTTATCCTTATCCGTTCGTAAGTAAATGCCATCACTTTCTTCTTCAGAAGCAAGAAAAACCGCCTGGGATAATAATCTTAATAATTCATCTTTCCCCTTATAATGATTCTCAACAAATACTATACCCACTGCATAATCATTATTGTATAAGTCGTTGGTCTCATTTTCAGAATCAGAACATTGTTCATTAATGATCGACTCAATACGATTTTTTGTCTCGTCTCCCACAAGATCTGGAATTAATAATCCGATCGTATCCAGATCATACTGTGCAATTACATCTTCTTCACGGAAGGAGGATCGCAGCAGCTGATACATTGTGTCGTAATTTTCGCTGGAATATTGGTCTAATTTGCCTTCTTCATCCGCAGAATGATTTAACAACCTGATTAATGCCAGTGAATATCTATACTTGTTGCGATTTGACCGGCTTATCTCCTGAACTAAGCGGTGATCAAAATATGAACGGGTGTATTTTCCCGTTTGTCGGTCGACGAATTGGACGCTATGGTTTCCAATGAGCTGAATATTGATGAATTCAATGATGAAAACCGTGCCGACACCAGCAATGAATCCAAATATGACCCCCAGGAAAATGATGATCCCTTTGTTTGAATCAATCGGGTTATTTGGTTTTTCAAAATCATCCAGCAGTTCCAGTTCAAATACATCATAAATTTCACGCGCTGAAAAAAGGGTTTCCTTTGCCACCTCACCGGCGATTGTAACGGCTAAATCTGGATCCCTGGCAATAACCGAAATTTCTAATACATTAGTTCCGGGGATTGTTTTACCTGCTATTTTGAGATTTTTTGTTTCACTCGCTGATAAACCCAGGTTCTCAATCACGCTTTCCTTCACGTTGCGACTGCTGGCGATTTCCGCAAACGTGGAGTTGATTTCCACTCTGCGGCTCAACGTATCAATTGCATTCACCAAATCTTCACCCAGCTTGATTGAAGATATTGGTCGAATTATAAAAGTACCATGAGAGCGATATAAGGTTGGTAAAAGGAAAGCATAGATCACGCTGATCACAATTGTCGTGACCCAGATAATCACGACCAATCTCCAACGAGTGATAAGAGCGTGGAAGAATGTGCTTAGATCCAAAAGTCTACTTCTTTGATACCTGCGGGACTGGCATGCGGGAAGTCACAAAAATGCACCTTTCTTAAGAACATTGATTTTCTTCAATGAGGATTGATGAACTAAGGTTCCTGGATTTCATTTATTGAGCCATCCGAGCTGATGATATACCTGGTGAGACTACCAGTGGAACTCGTATCAGCGTTCTTCAAAGCGAAATTTGCGAAACCAATTAATTCATCTTCACTGGTTACCATTTTGTTAGACACATAAGTAACCAAGCCGATTGATCCGTATACCTTGACCCTCTGCTGATTGAGGCTATTCTCAGTCTTCAATGAGCTGATCTCCAACCGTAAATTCTTCATAAGTTTCAAGGCAGATTCTTCTCCAGAATCGGGCAGCAAAATACCAAAGGTATCAACATCGTACCGGGCCAGGATATCCTCTTCTTTCAAATATGGATCGAAAAATGGTTTTAAATTTTTCATTTCCTCGAGCCATTCATGTTGGGTGACTTCATCCATCGCCCAATCGTCAAACTTGAGTTTAATCAAAGAGATGGAAAGGGGAGTTTTGCTGTGATTGATACGGCTCATTTCCTGGTGTAATCTCTTATGAAAATAGGATTTGGTGTATGCACCTGTTTCTGGGTCAACAATATTTATGCTTTCAAAATCTTCCTGCGGTCGATTAAGATATCTGTCCACATATACTAGCCCAACACCAATTGAACTTCCAATGATGACAGCAATAATTAAATTCAATACCATATTTGGACTGGTTGGTTCATCTGGAACCCTTGCTTTATCCAATAGTTCTAATTCAAATACATCATATAGGTTGCTCACATATTTGACAGTTTCAACGCCTACAGCAATCGTAAAATCTCTCACCAATTCCGGATTTTTCCCTTGAGCGCGAATCTCTAGAATATTTGTGCCTGCCAGGACTGATGCGCTGGCTGTCAACTTTTGTTTTTCCTCTTTTGTAAGATTGAGCTGTGCGATGGCTGCATCTTTAATTACATCGCTCTTCGCTACCTCAGCAAAGGTGGTATTTATTTCGATCCTTCTGCTGACAGTATCTAACGCTTTAACAAATTCATCATCTAGAATTAATTCTGAACGTGGCCGAATCACGTATGTTGAGCTAGTTTCATAGATTTTTGTCATTCGAGAAGTTAATACATATGTCAGTAGTACTGTAATTAATAGTGGGAAAATAAATAAATACCATCTCCAATGAAATTGGCGAAGAAAATTCGTAATTGGGAGAAAAGATTTTTTGATTTTACTGAACATAAATGGTGGCCTAATAAAAGTTTGATTTGCAGGAATTACTAACCTTCACATTTTAATAAATTTTTTCCCACACTACTTAGATTTACATTAGACCATTAAGGAATTAAATTTTAGTACAAAAGTCCAATGTAGGTCAAGTAGTAGGATTAAATTATAGTTCCTATTTTTCTCTACCATCCAAAAATGAGAGTATAGATGATTTCCCCTCTATTCTGCAATTCCCACCCAATTTATTACTGTATGTGAAAAAATAAATTTCAATCATCTATCTGGGAATGTTAATTAGGGTTCAAGTGCTTAGATTCGTTTTAATTAATCTCGGTAGATAACCGATGTCATGAATTCGCCCTATTCTCAATTGGTGATCGAACTCTTCAAGATTGTTAAGAACAATAAAATCTTTCAATACTTGAAACTCATTACTGTGTTGGTAATCCTGTTTCCTAATCACCTAACCCCCACCCCCTTCAGCACCATTAACACGGTCAACCACATGATGTGCATATCCTGCTTGAAGCTCAAATTCTCAATATATTCGATATCATGCTGCACCAAATCATCGAAAGTCAAGCTGCTCCGCCCTCTCACCTGTGCTAGGCCAGTGATTCCTGGAAGCACCCCCAGGCGTTCACGGTGCCAGTCCAGGTATTTTTCAACTTCCCAGGGTACATTCGGTCTTGGACCGATCAGGCTCATATCTCCCTTGAGCACATTGAGAATTTGAGGAAGTTCATCCAGACTGGTGACTCTGAGGATCTTTCCAAACTTGGTGATTTTTGATTTGTTATCCGGTTTATAGACTTCTGCATCAACTGTATCCTCATCCATCTTGCCGGAAATATAAGCCTGCATAAATTCCCGATCGGCATCACTGTTGTAATTGTTTTGCATTGTACGAAACTTGTACATACTGAAACGCTTACCTTTTTTGCCAACCCGTTCCTGGATGAAGATTGGTGAACCTGGCGAGCTCAAAACAATTGCGATGGAGATAAATGCCATGAATGGCAACAGGATAATTAAACTCGAGAAGCTAATTATTAAATCCAGGATTCGCTTTCCATAAGAAAAGTATCTGGACTTTAATTCCTCTCGACTGCGGCTTTGCTCTTTTTGTTGGAGTTCAGTTACTGTCATTGTTTAAAATATGTTTGGTGATGATACAAGTCAGATAAAAATTCCTTTCACAACATAAAATGATAATTACCTAAAATCTATATTCCCTGCTGCAATCAGGACAGCGATGCTCCCCCTCATTAACTTCAATCAATCTGGTCCCGCAATCACATACATACCCCACCAGTCGGGCAGGATTGCCGATCACTAATCCGTTATGAGGTACATCCTTCGTAACGATCGATCCAGCACCCACCATGGCAAATTTACCGATTGTGACATTGGTTATCACAATCGAACCTGCCCCAATTGAAGCGCCATATTGGACCACGGTATTGCCGACTTCCCAATCATCATCAGTCTTCAAACTGCCATCCGGGTTGATTGCCCGGGGTCGTTTATCGTTCGTGAATATCACACCTGGTCCAATAAATACGCCAGATTCAACGGTTGTGCCGTGATAAACAAAGGATCCGTTTTGAATTTTGACGTTGTCGCCTATCTGAACATCAAAATCAACATATACGTCTTTCCCCAGGATACAACCTTCACCGATGACCACATTCTCTCTTACCTGACTGTGGTTCCAGATGCTTGACCCTGCTCCGACTGATGCCTTCTCAGATACTTCTGCTGTTGGATGAACTCGAAATGCTGGCGATCCCATTGTGTTATCCCTCTTAATATGCTTGAATGATGTGAAGTTGTTTGGTAGGTGTCAAGATTCCTGCAGATTGGTGTGAATAACCCGCGCTCCGCCATTTCGACAGGAGGTGCTTATCGAAAAATCATAAAAACGTCATTGACTTCTGTGCCAAATTCGATGTTAATTTGACCAGAAGTTATGTTATCGCTGACAAATTACGTAACAATAAAACAATAAATATATAACTTAAGTACTAATAATGTAAACGATGAAAATGGGGATTTGTTACCTTACTCGTCGAGTTTAGGAATTCTCGATCCGCCATCAATTCCCTCTTTAGCGATTACAATAAAAATCCTTTGTGTTCGAAAAATCCAGGAATTCAATCAATAAACCTTGGAACAAAATATCCACCCATTAAAGATTTGAAACAATGGCGTTGGTTTTAAATCTTGATACATCAGTATTCCGAAATTGGCCAAGGTTCCCCCAGAAGTTTTCCGATTTACAAAAGATTCGATCAACCTCACCTACGAGATCATGGGATTGCAGTCTGCCATGCAGGGGAATGTTGATTTAGGCAGCATCCTGCACGCGGCTGGCGAACCGGAGCAGATAGAATTCCTGCAGATTGCCAAAGAAGCGAGTTAGAAGGCTGTGCTGGAATGGAGCAAAAAGCGATTTAGTGAATAATCTCTCTGGCCCAGTGGGGACAAGAATGCCTACGATAAACGTGAAAGTGTCAGGACAGGGATAACGCGCCCCGCTTTTTCTTTGTATTCCGTGAATGTCGCAAATATATTTTCCATCTTCTCATACAATTCGGTGCGCTCGGGTTCTGAAGTCGCCGTGGCCTGGGCCTGAAATTTTTCAGTTCCATACTCCACACCCACCTCAGGATAAGCCAGGATATTGTAATACCAGGCTGGATGGGAAGGTGCGCCGCCTTTCGAAGCGATGATGACCAGGCGATCATCATCTTCAAAGGTCACCAGCGGGTTGATGCGTTCCTCACCGCTCTTGGCTCCGGTGGTGTGCAGGAGCAGGAGGGTGTTGTTCGCAAAGAAGCCACCAACTTTACCATCATTAGCACGAAATTCCGCGATAATTTTTTGATTCATATCAGACATAATTTGTTCTCCAATAGAAATTTATTGATCATTTAATATTTTTAGAAAACCGTTAATTCAATTAGGTACCTGTGCAAGAGAGATAATTTTCACCAGTAGTGGTAGCACGCATCGTGTAAGAGTATTGCTCTCGAATGGCAAGTTTAACAATGATCGCACCGGGTGTAAATGCGATAATACAGACTCAAATAAGATTCTTACAAAGTGGATAATAAACGGGATTTACATGAAAGCTCTTCATGCGATTCATTTTCGAATTGTGGCTACCAGGTAATTATGAAGCCATGGATCGGAAAAGATGGCACCTGTTTTTCGGGGTAAAACCATGCTGGGGTGAGTTTACACGTAATTAGTGTGATAGATCAGCTGGTAAATTGAAGCATAATTCGCTTGTCTAT
>Ga0209013_10001003_pt1 | contig 26106 bp, 18 predicted proteins | sample Cruoilmetagenom2_FD_187291 | JGI IMG/M metagenome (GOLD analysis project Ga0209013, IMG submission 187291) | Oil polluted marine microbial communities from Coal Oil Point, Santa Barbara, California, USA - Sample 2 (SPAdes) (version 2) | ecosystem: Environmental > Aquatic > Marine > Oil seeps ...
CCTTTTCAAGGTAAAACACCCCCCTTTTCAAGGTAAACACCCCCCTTTTCAAGGTAAACACACCCCTTTTCTGAGGGAGATGTTTTTCACAACGTGCTTATTCACTGCGTGAACAATGCCAGGTTGTTTCAAAACACTCCCTCAGAAAAGGTTATTCTCCTGTTGCCAGTATTTTCATTTTGTGAAAAATCCCGGTATTCTGATACATTCCTTTGAATGCTTCTGCTCCCGGACCAAATGCAAAGACGGGGATCAGTGTGGCGGAATGTGTTCCCGTAGCAAATGAGGGCCCGATATTCCTGTAATCGCCGTATCTCGTCTCTTCATCCTGCTTAGCGCCCAGTGTGAATCCACCGGTTTCATGATCGGCAGTGACCACCACCAATGTATTGCCATCTTTCTCGGGGAAAGGACAATTATATTTTTCATAACAGGAGCTTAAATTTTTAAAATAAGCTACAAAGAAAAAAAAAGTACTGAATAAGGATTTCGAAATCAAAGGTTTTCTTTTAACCATGCTGGTCGATCGGTGGTCACAGCTGTTACACCCGCCTTCTTCATTTTCCTGGCGGTCTCCGGATCATTGACTGTCCAGCACCACACATCCAATCCTGCAGCATTGCATTGTTCCACCAATGGGCCATCGATGATTGCATGCCTCAGGTCCACACCATCAAGCTTGCTTTCCACTATGGCATCAAAATGTTTCTGCAGATCAGGCTTAAACGAAGAGAGGTAATAACTGGGAATTTGCGGATACAACTCCTTAACCGATTGAATGGTTTCAAAATCGAAAGCAATGAAACTAATCTTTCCGGTTTTCCAATGCCCGTCAATCACCTGCTGCAGGTGGGGTAATATTTCGGGACCGGTTTTTATCTCGATCACCAGCATACGGTCGGCAGGGATGCTTCCAAGCACATCTTTCAGAAGGGGAATGGGTTCATGTTCGTATTTGGGAAGGTTGGTCTCTCTTGGTTGGATGGAGAGTTTTTGAAGCTGCTCCCAGCTGGCTTCTTTGATGGTGAGATTTTCTCCTGTCAGCTTTTTGGTGGTTTTATCATGGAAAAGGATGACCTGGTTATCTACAGTGAGCATCACATCACATTCGGCAGCATCGGCACCAAGCTCCCAGGCTAACCGAATAGATGCCAGGGTGTTTTCCGGTGCCAGGTAGGAGGCTCCACGGTGTGCAACATAGAGGAGATTGTTCTCTTCGGAAATATTCTGTGCTCCTGCTGAAATAATGGTTATCAGGAATCCCAGTAAAAGATGAAATGTCTTCATTTAATTATAATTTTAGAGATTTGATGAAACAAACCTGTTTTTACCATGAAAAGTGAAATTTAGCTTTAAATTTTGATGAAACAGAAAGAAAAAACTCATAACATATCACATCATGCAAATTAACATCTTCAAGCGCATCCAAAATTTTCTCCGAACCACCCTCATTGGAGGTGTGGTTGCTCTGGCACCACTGACTCTTATCATCTTATTGTTCCGATGGGTCATTAATATGATCGGTCGCAACCTGACCCCGGTGGTGGACAAACTACTTCAGGATCCGGACCCCAATCCGTTTTATAAATTCACACTCTATGTGCTCACTTTTACAGCCATTCTACTCTTCTTTTTTGTGATTGGGCTCATTGTCCGCACCCGGTTGTGGGTATTCCTGAACAAAGCTGAGGACCGCTACCTGCTAAAGGTTCCGGGATATAAGCTGGTCAAGGAGACAGTTCAGCAGTTTTTTGGAAAAAACCGATCATTCTTTAAAGAGGTTGTACTGGTGGATATATTTAATTCCGGGGCATTGATGACAGGCTTTATCACGGATGACCAGGGTGAGATCATCACTGTATTCGTTCCCACAGGCCCAAATCCCACTTCGGGAAATATCTACCATCTTCAGAGAGACAGGGTCTTGAAAACAAAAGCTTCGGTGGATAGCGGAATGAAAACGATTATCAGCTGTGGGGCGGGATCTGCCGAGGTCTTTGCTGCAATGGAAAGCGACTAACTTACTCTGTAGAAACTTCTTCCTTTTGGGCCACATGCCTGAAAAACCGTTTCTGGTTAATCAGAATTATGGCTACTGCCACGGAAATGCTGGAGTCGGCGATGTTGAAAACGGGTCTGAAGAAAATAAAACCGGAACCTCCACGGAACCAGTCAGGGTAATTGCCTTTGATAATGGGAAAATAGAACATATCAACAACTTTGCCATGAAGCAGGGCAGCATACCCTCCACCCTCGGGAAACAGGCTTGCGGATTCAACAGGGTTGCTACTGCTAAAGATCAATCCATAAAAAACCGAATCGATAATGTTTCCCAGTGCTCCGGCCATGACCATAGAGAGGGTTAGAATGAGTCCGGTATGTGCCTTGAGCCGGATCAGGTGTTGCAGGTAAAATCCGATGCCCACAACTGCAATGATCCTGAATGATGAGAGAAGGATCTTTCCTAAAATTCCTGGCAGAGTAAGGCCAAATGCCATACCGTTGTTTTCAACAAAATGGAGAATGCCCCAATTGCCAAGGAATGGAATCTGTTCATACAAAGTCATATGAGTTTTGACCAGGATCTTCAGGGTCTGGTCAGCCAGGAGGATAAATAAGATAATAAGTATGGATTTCCTGGAAATGGACATAATCACTTTTTCACCTGTCGTATTACTGCCTGGATTTGGCTTCAATACTAAGGGTGGCATGTGGCACAGCCCTTAACCGTTCTTTGGTAATCAGCTTCCCGGTTTCCCTGCAAATCCCATAAGTTTTGTTCTCTATCCTGATCAATGCAGCCTGAAGGTGTTGTATGAATTTATGTTGCCTCTGGGCAAGCCTCCCGGCTTCTTCCTTGGAAAGGGTGGCGGCACCCTCTTCAAGTACCTTAAAAGTGGGTGAAGTATCCTGGGTGTCGTTACTTTCGCTTTGTGTAATGGACGATTTTAACAACTCATAGTCCTCCCTGGCCTTATCAAGCTTCTGATGGATGAGCACCTTAAATTCTTGCAGCTCAGCATCCGTATATCTGTTTTTGTCAGCCATGATTGTTAATATTTGGGTTTGTTAAATATACAATATTTAAATGATTATTTATCTCAGTTTCAAACGCGTGTTACCCGAATATTGATGTAAACATCCTCATCGATATCAATGCGTTTGCTCTGGTCGTTTTCCAGGTAATCTGTCAGGACAACATTATCAGCAAGTGTCTGAGAACCAATGTATTTACCATGAATTTGAATGGCGTCATTGATCAAGTTGTGCTTTTCAATGAGCACGTGGATCCTGTCGGTCACATCGAATCCGCTATCCTTTCGTATGTTCTGTATGCGGTTGATCAATTCCCTTGCCACACCCTCCTGTCGAAGCCCTTCCGTAATATTGATATCCAATGCTACTGTAATGGCTCCTTCATTGGCCACCAGCCAACCCGGAATGTCTTCTGAAACTATCTCCACATCCTCCAGGGTAAGCTGGATTTTTTCTCCTCCAATCAGGATTTCAAAAGAGTGATCTTTCTCGAAAGTGACAATCTGTTCCTGATCCATTACGTTGATAACGGCACCTAACTCTTTCATCAGTTTACCGTAGCGAGGCCCCAGTGATTTAAAATTGGGTTTGATCCGTTTTACCAGAATCCCGGCTGTATCAGTAATGTATTCGATCTCTTTGACATTGACTTCATTCAGTACCAGAGATTTAACTTCCTCTACCTGTTCCTGGAAGGCGGGATCGGAAACAGGCAACATTATTCTATTCAGCGGCTGACGCACCTTAATATTCACCTTTCGCCTCAGTCCGAGGATCATGGAAGACAACTTCTGGGCAACAGCCATGCGGCCCTCAAGGGATGTGTCGATCAATTTTTCGTTGTACCCGGGAAACGATGTAAGGTGAACCGATTCTTCATGGAAGCGTTTTGTGACACCATTTAGGTCGTTAAAAAGTTTATCCATAAAAAAGGGTGCCACGGGAGCGGCAAGCATGGCCACTGTCTCCAGGCAGGTATACAGGGTCTGGTATGCTGCACGTTTATCTGCATCGAATTCCCCTCCCCAGAATCGTTTCCGGTTAAGCCGGACATACCAATTACTAAGGTTCTCAGTAACGAAATCCTGGATCAGTCTGGCTGCGCGGGTGGGCTCATAGGTTTCATACTGCGCCTTCACATCCCTGATGAGTGAATGCAGCAGGGAAATGATCCATCGATCAATTTCCGGGCGCTTCTCCACAGGAACCTCTTCTGCTTCATAGCTAAATTCGTCTACGTTGGCATATAGTGCTAAGAAAGAGTAGGTATTATAAAGGGTTCCGAAAAATTTCCTTTTTACCTCATCCACTCCCGATTCATCAAACTTCAGGTTATCCCAGGGTTGCGCATTGGTGATCATGTACCAGCGAAGAGGATCGGAGCCATGCTTCTCAATAGCCTTGAAAGGATCAACGGCATTGCCCAGTCGCTTGGACATTTTGTTTCCGCTCTTGTCCAGCACCAGTCCGTTGGAGATAATGTTTTTAAACGATACCGAATCGAACAGCATGGTGGCAATGGCATGCATTGTAAAGAACCATCCACGAGTCTGGTCAACCCCTTCGGCAATAAAATCGGCAGGGAAAAGCTGATCGAAATTCTCCCTGTTCTCAAATGGATAGTGATACTGCGCATAGGGCATGGCTCCGGAATCGAACCAGACATCGATGAGAACAGGTTCCCGGAACATCTTCTGACCCGATTCACTCACCAGGATAAGTTCATCCACAAATGGACGGTGCAGATCAAAGAGGTTGTAGTTCTCCTCCGAAAAATCACCTTCCACGAAAGCTTTCAGGGCATTGGAGTCCATGATTCCGGCAGTCACCGATTTTTCAATTTCCTGCTTGAGCTCTTCAACAGAACCAATGCATACCAGCTCCTTTTTGTCCTCGGTTACCCAGATAGGAAGCGGGGTTCCCCAGAATCGGGCCCTGGAAAGGTTCCAGTCTACCAGATTCTCCAACCATTTTCCAAATCTCCCGGTCCCGGTGGATGCAGGCTTCCAATTGATGGTATTGTTGAGTTCCATCATTCGCTCCTTCATGGCCGTGGTACGCACAAACCAGGAATCGAGCGGATAATAGAGCACAGGCTTGTCGGTACGCCAGCAATGGGGATAGTTGTGTATATGTTTTTCAATGCGAAAAGCCTTGTTCTCAAGTTTCAGATGGACTGCAATATCCACATCAATGGTGGGATCATTTTGAGATTTGGATTCATCGTATTCATTCTTCACATATTTTCCTTCAAACTCGCTATAACTATCCAGGTTGACTTGTTCCTTTCTGAAGCTGTTATCAATATCCTCCAGCCTGAAAAACCGCCCCTTCCTGTCAACCAGTGGCTGAACATTTCCATCCTTATCCAGGATGGTGATCGATGCAATGCCATTGGCCATGGCAACCCGGTAGTCATCTGCCCCAAAAGTGGGAGATGTATGAACCACACCGGTTCCCTCTTCGGTGGTTACGAAATCTCCTGTAAGTACTTTGAAAGCTTTCCCACCTGGATTCACCCAGTCCAGTAACTGTTCAAAGTCAAGACCTTCCATCTCCTTGCCCTTCAAGGTCTTCACAATCTTATAGGGAATATGCTTGTTTCCTGCTTCATACTCTTCCATGGGCAATACTGCATCCTTTTCAGGAAAATATTGACCCATTAGTTCTTTGGCCAGAACTACTGTGATGGGTATTCCTGTATATGGATTAAAGGTCCTTACAAGAACATATTCGATTTCGGCCCCCACCGTAAGGGCTGTATTGGAAGGCAGTGTCCATGGTGTGGTGGTCCATGCAAGGATAAACAAATCTGTATCGGTCACCTCAAACAGAGCAACAGAGCGATCATTCTTTACCACCTTAAACTGGGCTACTACGGTGGTATCCTTTACGTCCCTGTAACATCCAGGCTGATTTAGTTCATGGGTACTTAGCCCGGATCCTGCAGCAGGCGAGTAGGGTTGTATGGAATAACCTTTGTAAAGCAGGTCTTTTTTATAGAGCTCCTTCAGCAGGTACCATACGGTCTCAATGTATCTGTTTTCATAGGTAATATAAGAATCATCCATGTTGATCCAGTATCCCATGGACTCGGTGAGCTCTTCCCACATATGGGTGTATTTCATTACGTCCTTTCGGCAGGCCGCATTGAAATCTTCAATGGAAAGTTTGGTTCCGATATCCTCCTTGGTGATCTTTTTTGCCCCTTCCACGGCCAGCTCAACAGGGAGTCCGTGGGTATCCCATCCAGCCTTCCGTTTAACCTGGAATCCCTGCTGGGTCTTATACCGGCAGAATATATCCTTAATGGTACGGGCCATGACGTGGTGAATACCCGGTTTTCCGTTGGCCGAGGGAGGACCTTCATTAAAGACAAAAGGGGGTCTTCCTTCACGGGTTTCAACAGATTTCTCGAAGATCCTGTTTTTTTTCCACGAGGCATTGATCTCCTTATTGATCTCTGAAAGGTCAAACTTCTTATATTCAGGGAATTTCTTACTCATCCAATACTCTCCGTTTGCAGGGATTATTAAAATTGCACAAAGATAGATGAGCAGGATGTAATATGCAAGAAGTCAGTAAAAAACAGTATGGAATCTATTTTTTGTAAATTTTCGCATAAGAGGGTGGAGAACTTCCCGTGCTCCTGCTGAGAATATACAGACCTTCCGCCAGGGATGTCAGGTCAATGAAATCCTGATTTTCCCAAAGGATTTTTTCCATCACCTTCCTGCCCTCCAGATCGGTGATTGTTATGGTGGCTTCTTCATTTAACGGATCCATGAAAAGGAGTTCTGAGACAGGATTGGGATAGACACTGAATTTGTCTGAAAACGCCTTGATTTCCCTCTTTGAGACGGGAGTATCAGGCTTTTCAAGCCTTTTGGTGGTGTAAAGATGGAACTGACCAGGCTCAAGTGATATCAACCCGTTTACATCTGCCACATCAATGCTGTCGGAGGTGAAAAAATCATACCACCAGCCCGTCCTGCTAAAAGAGGGATTAAGGGATTGATCAACCACATCGAAATTACCAATGATCCTTACGTCCATATCCTCATGATTGATCTCTATCCTTTTGCCGCCACCCGACAGGCTCAAACTGAAATCATGTGATGCAAAGGCTGGTTCAGCCACTTTCAAATGAATCAGCGAAGACCACACCTGGTACAACCTTTTACGGCTGGTCTCATGAAAATAGTCCCAGCGAATCGGTTTGTTACAAACACGGCAATCATAGTCAATGCTGAAATCATAACCAAGTTCACCAAATTGCCAGATCATTTTTGGGCCGGGGATCGTAAAGAAAAAAGCACCTGCGAGTTCCATTCGCCTTAGTGCAGTTTCCGGATCTCGCGTACTGTAGCTGCCAGATTCTTTGCCAAATTCCATATTTTTATACATCAGGCGCTCCTCATCATGGCTCTCCATATACCCTATCACATGAGGGTCATTCCATCCGCGTTTTTTATAGGAGATCCAGCTGAAATCCGATTTACCATTATCAAGGTAGCCCATGGTGGCTTCATTATAATTGTAATTGGAGTTTCCCCAGATCATCATACCATAATTGGCCAACTCCTTCTCTTCTGTATTGTCACAAAAGTGTTCCAGGATCACATAGGTGTTCTCATTAAAGGCCCAGATGGAATCGGCCATCCGTTTCAGGAACCCAATTCTTTGTGCATCGTAGGCCGAGGTCTGTGATTCGTTATAGATGGCATTTCCTTCCGTATCGGTCCCCAGGTATGTGTTTTTCTGTGTAAATCCCTTTGTAAGATCAAACCGGAAACCATCAATTTTATAGTTGTCTGCCCAATACCGCAAGGCCCTGTCCATAAAATTCTGAGTATGGATACTGGAATGGTCAAAATCGAAAAAAACACTGTAGGGGTGCCTGGCCTGGTACCATCCTTTGGGGTCATTCAAATCAAAGTCTTCGTTTAACCAGGGATTGTTTGCCGAAGGGTATCCCTGACTGTCCTGGTAAAGCAACGCAAAAGGGGTTCCCCATTCGATGTGATTGAATACCACATCCTGGATCACTGCAATTCCCCGGGAGTGACAGGAATCAATGAATGTTTTTAGGTCGGCTCCGGGACCGTAATATTTATCAGGAGCAAAAAAATAGGTCGGATTGTATCCCCAGCTTTCATTATCCTGGAATTCATTGAATGGCATCAATTCAATGGCATTGATCCCAAGGTTTTCAAGGTAATTGAGGGTATCGGTAAGGGTTTTCCAATCGTGGGCATTGATGAAGTCACGAACCAGCAATTCATAGATAACCAGCTGCTCTTTTTCAGGGGGAGAAAAATCATTTACCTGCCAGGAAAAGGGGGATTGTGCAGTTTGAAATACTGAATAATGGATGTTTTCCAACCCCGTATAGAGTGCTTCAATTCCAGGATAGGTCGCCTCGCTAATGCCTTTGTCCCTGGAGGGATCAATCAGCAGTTCGGTGTAGGGATCGGCAATGGTTATCTCCCCATCAACCAGATAATGAAAACGGTATAGTTTATTGGGTTCCAGATTATCTATCCGGATCCAGAATCGTTCACCATCGGGAGTTATTTTCATATAATAGGCATCCATGGGAAGCCAGCCTGAAAAATCTCCTATGCTGAATACATGCTCTTTACCAGGGGCATACAGGGAAAGAAGAATGCTGGTTTCCGACAGATAATTGATCCCGTCCATCATTCCATCCGGTAACAATTCCACCACAGGTTCAGGACGTACATAAAAGCAGACCGTGTCTGTTGTCTCCTCTGTTTCATTGGCTGCCCAGATAACGATTCTGTTTTCACCATATGTATCTCCGATAAATGTATGGGTGAGGGTATTGTTGGTAGTCCCTGTTGCATACAGACCATGTTGATAGAATACAATGGTATCTGCATTGCTTGTCGCCACACTCACTTCAAGGGAATCATTGAGCTCAATAATAGCTGTTTTTTCCGAAGGAGAAATCACATTGATTTGTAACCCTTCCGGAAAAATATCAATAAGATAGTCCTGGGTCTGTTTGCTGCCATCCTCGCTGCGTATGACAATGGCAATCTGTGTAATCACTTTTTCCGTTGAGGCTCCGTAATAGGCGAATAGATCAGGAGATAATGTAAGATTATAAATGCTGGAACCAATATATTGCAATTCTGGTTGGACTACATTGTCACCCCATGAACCGATGACATGTTGCCACTGGGAACCATCATTGAAATTAACTCCCGTATGGGCAAAAAGTCTTCCGGTGTAATTGTTTAAAGTTCCCGGCTCCTGGCTGGCGTCAAAAATAATGGAAACCGATCCGGTGGCAACCGGTACTTCTGGAATGGTAGTAAGGACCTGGCCAAACAGGGATGCTGCTGTGATATACAGTACTGAGAAAAGAGTGAAAAGCTTTTTCATGGTTCAACCGTTAAAACAATAAATAAGGGTGTCTCAAAAAATACCTCATTTTTTTCCTGATATTTTACCGCCAAGTGGTTGTTGCTTCGCAAAAATCCCAGTTGGCTTATAAAACATCATAAAAGAAAATGAGGCTGTCTCAAAAGCCCTCTTTTGATTAATTCTGAGGGATACTTTAGAAGTAACCTGGCATTTTTAGCTATGCTAATAAGCACGTTACGAAAAAGTATCCCTCAGAAAAACAGAGAGGCTGTCCTTTTTGAGACAGCCTCTTCTGTTATTGTGATATACTATTAATTCTTGATGATTTTAGAGAGTGCTTTTTCACCCTTGGCTCCATTCACTTCGATGATATAGATACCATGGTCGAGCTCCTCCGCATTCAGGTAATGGGCAAAACTATTGATGCCACTCCGTGTTATTACCTTTTGTCCGGTGATACTGAAAACATTGATCGAGCGAATTTCAAATTCACTGGTAACGTTCAGTTCTCTGTTTACAGGATTGGGATAGATCTGGACCATATCCATGTAAACACTCTTCACACTGGTCCCTGGTACGTAATCACAAGGTTCGGTTAATACGTCATCCTGGTAAAGCTGTACACCAGTTGAGTTTTCTCCATCTACAACAACGTAAGTCCGGTTACTATGATCTCCCGGATACTCTTCATAATCTCCACCAAATTCACAATCAATCCTGTAGGTGTATGCCAGTGTATCCTCCACGTTAAATCGTGTGATGGTGGCAGAGAATATTCCCTGACCGTCATAGGTCATCTCCACGGGAGGATAACCATCCATATTCACATCCAGACAGGAAGTGTCAAGATCAAACACACCCAGGTTGATGTGGCAGTTCATATCCACCATAAAGGTAACACTTACTCCACCCCATGCCGGTATCACATAAGAGGTATCGCCTATGGCTACGCCCTCCATGGTAACCTCCACAACCCGGTTGGGTCCTGCAATCAGCCAGTTATCGTCGCCATCCACGGCACCCCATTCATAACTGTTCCCTGCGGTAACGTTATCAAGGGTAACGGTCCAGACATGGTCGTCGGCAACTTCGTCACCATTGGTTCCGTCGTCATACATGGGAACATCAGACCATCCTGTAATTTCGCCCTTGTACTGCAATCCTGTATAATATTCGGTACTGTCAATCACATAATTTTTAATGGTTACAATGGGAGCGGGGGTAATGTTGCTGTACCAGACTGTATCCAGTTCAACAGGATCGGTATTTCCATCAAGGAAGACACCTCTGTTGGCTGAGCCTTCCCAACCCTCATTCTTGCGAAATTTATAATCCATGTAGTTTCCCCACTGGAGGGTACCGGTATAGATCGAATCGGTGGCCCCTTTGGTAAGCTTTGTAAATCCCCAGCCGTTTACATTTCCGGCGATTCCAACAGAGTCGGTGGTGACATCAAAACCGCCTTTGGAGAGTTCAAAACTCATGTCCACGGCAACGACAACATCCACCGGTCCCAGCACAGCAAATGCCACGACAGTATCTCCGGTCACAACCCCACTAGTCACATTAAAAGAAGGATTGGCATCAAAACCTGCCAGGGAAGGGAGCCAGATACCATCATTGGAACCATCATCCTGGATGGCACCCCATTCATAGTCACCGTCGACAGCCACCGGGACGGTTAAGGCAAAGTCGTTGGCCTTGCCATCAGCAGTTTCTGTCATAGTCATGTCCGCCGTCTGCGCCCATCCATCAAAGGCACCTTTGGCCTTCACTGTTGTAAGCGTTTTCGAGGTGTCAATTACATGCAACGTTACATAGGTCTGGCCAAAGACCAGTCCTGAGAACGCTACAAAAGCAAATAAAAGCATCGATTTAAGTAAATAGTTTCTCATAATTAATAGATTTAATAGTTAATAAAACTTATGATAAAAAACTCAATTCATTATTTTGTGAATAGACGGCTGTATTGAAGATGAACATATTTGAAAAAGGTTGGGTCAATGATCTAATTTCTTTTAATCCTCTTTTAAGACTTTAATAGAGTATTGTTCACTTTTTACAATGCCTCCCTTGTTCCTGAAGATGTAATTCAACTGTTTAAGTTCATATGCAGGATCGAGGCTGTAATACTGTTCAGGAATAAACTGGATATAGTAAATACTGTCCTCCAGGGGAGTCATTTTTGCACGTTCAAGCTCGGAAGGTTTATAGACAATCCAGCTTCCTGGAAGCGGATTGTTCTCCTCCTCCACATTGGTGGAAGTTTCGATATAGATATCCTTCAGGTTTTTTATGGCAGAATTGGTTTCCAGTTTCAGGTCGTAATAGAGTGTGAATATATCCTTTTTTGTGAATTTTACAGGAAACGGACGGATCACTTTGGCCACTTCGGTTACCGGGGGAGCAACCAGGGGAATGGCTAAGTCCTCTGTCTGTGCATCTCCTGCCATGTTTCTGAAAAGACAACCGATTTCGGACATCGGTTTTTCGGTATCCCAATAAAGTTGTGGCACAATATCCTTTCTCCATAAATCCTCTCCGATCTTCTCGCAGGCAGCCGAAGGGTCAACGCTGCCCCAACCACCCTGGTTGGCAGCATCACCCAACCCTTCCGGATTGTTCCACGCCCACATGTAGACAGGATCCACACCGGTCAGGTCGTCCCGGTCCGACATAGTAGCATTGAATATAATACTCACATTTTCTGAGTAGATGGCGGTGGAAGGAAACCACTTTACCATCACTCCATCCATCACAGAAGGATCAAAAACACTCAGCGAGAAGGCATTGGTCTCTGTGCCATTGTTGTCTGAAATTTTCCCTTCAATGGTTTCCACCGTTACCCCATAGTACTCATCGGGGGTGATGGTAACCGACCAGACATTCTCGTCCATCACGGAGGCTTCAAGGCTCATGTTCATTTCTCCTCCATTGGCACCTGATATCAGGTACAACGGGCCCTCGGCATCCTCAAGATCTGTGGCCAGCACCCTGAGATAGATGGTGATCTCTTCATTTCCCAGGAAAGCAGCAGGTGCAGTGCCCACCCGGGGATCACCACCTGCAAGAAGATCCATGGAGAAAAACAGCAGGAGAAAACAGACAGGGATTATAATATTTCGTTTCATCGTCTTTGGTTTACTGATTTTGTTTTTCAAAAGTGTACTGATAGCTGACAATCAGTTTTCCACCTGAAAATCGCTGGAACTTCATGTGCAATGGATTCTGATCCCTTGGCGGGGTGATCAATCTCATTTTACTTGTGAAGAGTGAGCTATCAGGATGTGAGAACAACACCTCTGTTGGAAAGTTGTTGTCATTGAAGGACCAGGTGCCCGTGGTATCGATGAAACTTGGAGCCCCTCCTGTAATCACGGTAAAGGTGGAGGGCATGGTATCTGCATCAATATTGAAAGTGATGGTGTAACTTGAGAAGTTGAACAGCTCTGTCAGGTCCTGTTCTGTGTACATTCCTCCCTGTGCAAGGGCGGTCTCATCCACCTGGATCACCTCTGTGGCAATCCAGGCACCTTCAATTCCTTCAATTTTTGAAAAAGGGTCACCCGTTTCACCATACTCAACAGGTTCACATGCTGCAAAAGCAGTTGCCAGAACAATGAAAAATATGAAGTTTTGATATTGTTGTCTCATTTCAGATCGGTTTATCATTGTTAATCACTGCTTGGGTTCATCTCTATATCTGGGTTACCGGCCTGCTCAATATCCGGTATTTGCCAGACTGTCCTGTTGGAGTTGTAAGGAAGACCACGTACCTCTGATTTTGTACGTTTCAGATCATGTAACCTGTTTCCCTCCATGGCAAGCTCCAATCTTCTCTCGAACTGGCACAGATTGCGTAGTTCTTCGGCAGTGCTGTTCCCGGGGACAATCTTATTGCCCTCTCCATAGGCCCGGTCCCTGATCATTTGCAGATCGCTGATGGCCTGCGGCAGATCGGGTGATGATTTATCAATGGCAGATTCGGCCCGAATCAGGATGATCTCAGCAAGATGGGATACGGGGACATTCATGTAATCGTAGTCATATTTAGCACAGTAAGTGCGCTCCAATCCTTCGGTGCCACTAATAAACCGGGTATTATAGAAACGTTGTCCCCTTGTATCATTTTCATCACTGATGGCCTGGTTCACAAGGTCGGCTGATGGATGGAATCCGGGATTTCCGGCTCCGTTTTGCCTGTAATTGCCTACCAGGGCTCCGGCTGAATTATTTCCGGCAGATGTGCTCTGCAATTCAAAAATGGCTTCACCTGAATTTGTGGTGGCAAATCTCTCCTGCACACTATCATTCAGCGCAAACCCCCCGTTTATAATAATGTCGGATGCATATGAAAATGCTCGATCAAAATCATTCATCTGGAAATAGATCCTGGCCAGGTATGCTTTGGCCGCCCAGGAGCTGGCATATGTACCATTGTCACCCGGAAGCAGATCAACAGCCAGCTCCAGTTCTGCAATAACAGAATCATAAACCATCTGAACTGTTGCCCTGTCAACAATTTTAGTGGCAGCAGCAATATCGACCACAGGTTTTAACCTGATGGGAATACCCGGTTGATCATTGTTTGAATCCGCCTCAAAAGGCAGGGCAAAAAACCGCACCAGTTCAAAATGGGCCACCGCCCTGATAAACCTGCATTCTCCTTCGATCCGCTGTCTCTCTTGCTCGATCAGGTCAGGCACACCACTGTGATCCAGCAGGTACATGACATAATTCACTCTTTCAGCTGAAAAGTAGGCGTTTTGCCAGAAGCTCCGGCCCTGGATGTTAAACAGGTTCATGCTTCGCTGGGCGATCTGATCCCAACCAAAATCCGAGAAATCTTTTTCACTGTTATCCGATACGAGATCACCCATGGTCCACATATTTCCACCAAGGTAGTTCCCGTTTCTCATCACATCATAGGCGCTGATGAGTGTTTTTTGAATATCCTCTGCACTGTTGATCGCCTCGGTGGTCAGCACCTCATTGGTGGGTTCTATGGTGAGGAAATTTTCACAACCGGAAAACATGAACACCACTGCGGATATTATAATAATCTTATTCATCTTCATCCTGTTTAGAAAGTTACATTCAGTCCAACGTTAAATGTCATCGCCTGGGGCGGCGTAAGATATGTCACACTGGGGCTGAGGTTTTTCTGCATGACGTTTTCCATATCCCTGAATATTTCCGGATCTGATCCCGGATATTTTGTAAAAGTGAGCAAATTTGTAGCTGCAAAGTAGAGGCGGAGATTCTTCACATGCATTTTCTGAACTACCGATTCGGGAAAGTTATATCCGAAAGTGAGTTGCTTCAACCGGAGATAGGATCCGTCGTACAGAAACTCATCCGTATTCCTGTCAGTTTCGATACCTGAAAGGGCGCCGTCCAGTGTTAACCTTGGTATATCAGTAATATCTCCGGGTTGGCGCCAGCGGTCAAGTACCATTCGACTCTGGTTCCAGCCATTGATCCTGCCCACAAGCCGCTTTCCTGCATCATCATAGATCTGATTGCCATAGGAAAAATTAAACAGGAAGCTCAGATCAAAACCCCTGTAACTCATGGTATTATTGATACCCCCAATAAAATCGGGATAGGGCTTACCCACAACGACCCTGTCTTCCACATTGTATACTTTGGTCTCTTCCCCCTCTTTGGTAAAGAAAACCGGCATACCGTCGGCAGGATCCACATGTGAAAAACGGACCAGATAATTAACGCCAATGGGGTGACCTTTAATAACGCGGGTGTCTCCTGTTCCTGCAAGTGCATCCGGAGAGGCGGTTCCCACATCCAGCACTTTGTTGCGGTTAAATCCAATATTCAAATCTGTGGTCCATTTAAAATCGCCTACAAGGTTGCGTGATTTGATCATGAATTCAACGCCCTTGTTTTCCATTTCACCTACATTGTCATATACAATGGCCCAACCGGAGGATGCCTGGGTTTTTACCTGGAGAAGCATATTTTCGGTACGCTTATTATAATAGGTGAGTTCTCCATAGATCCGGTCTCTGAGCAGCCCGAATTCCAATCCCAGATCATAGCTGAATGTTCTTTCCCATGTAATATTGGGATTGGCCAGGTTGGTCCGGAAGATGATAGAGTCATTGTTATAGGTAATTCCATTGTTGATGTTGGTGGTTCCCCATTGTATGAGGTCTGGTATTTCCGCATTTCCTGTGTACCCGAAACTGGCTTTTAGTTTTAGAAACGATAACAGGGTTGACTTTTCCAGGAACTCTTCTTCTGTGACGATCCAGCCCACTGATCCGGCCGGGAAATAGCCGAATTTATTGTTCTCCCCGAACCTGGAGGAACCATCAGTCCGCATACTACCGGAAAAGAGGTATTTACCTTTGTAATTGTAACTTATCCTGGTGAAGAAAGAGACAAAAGAGTTTGACATGACCAGTGGATTATCCTCTTCCCTGGTGAGGCTTGAATCCGGCAAAGCATCATATTTATAGATGGGATCGCTGAGTCCGTCATAGCTCAGAAAAGCATTCCCCTTTTTTGTCCGGTTAAATTCTGTTCCAACCAGGATCTGGAGGTAATGATTCTCCGGCATATTCAGATCGTAGGTTCCCACCACCTTGCCGTTCTCAGACAGGTATCTGTTGACCCGGCTTTCGGCATAAGGAACCGACCTTAAAATTTCGTTTTCATAATAATTTTCATCCAGTGACAGGTAATCTAATCCATAATCTGCACGAATGATCATTCCATCGATCGGGCGGTAATTCAGATAGGCATTTCCGAGGGAACGATTTTCAAAAGATTTGATCTCCTTGTTATCACGGGACCTAACAGGGTTTGAACCGGCATCAAAATAGGTTGACTCGTCTGTCCATACCGGCCATATGGGGAGGGCATCGGATTGTGCACTTCCAAGTCCCCCTGCCCATGATGCTTCAACCCGGTTGTTCACCCCGAAGGCCTGGGTAAAGTTTACACCGGCAGACATATGGTCAGTTAATTGATATTCAAGATTGGCGCGCCCACTCAATCTTTTATAATTGTTTCCCATCAGATAACTATCCTGATCACTATAGCTTATCCCCACATAAGATTTCAATTTGTCGCTGCCTTTATTAAAAGAGAGGTTGGCTTCCTGGGAAAAACCATTGTGCAGCATGAGATCCTGCCAGTCGGTATTGGTGGCCATGGCTTCTTCCAGTGTCACCCCTCCGGGCAGATCCGGATAGGCCCCCGCATCCAGATTCCCGGAACCATAAATGGCATCATTTTCATAGGCTTCCTGGTGTAGTTGAAGCCATTCCGTATTATTCAGAAAATCCAGTCTTTTGGTTTCTTGCACCATACCGGCACGGTATGAGAAATCCCATGAAGCCTCTTTACTTTTCCCCCGCTTGGTGGTGATCAGGATCACCCCGTTTGCACCCCTGGAACCATAGATGGCAGCTGCAGAAGCATCTTTCAGGATTTCAAGAGACTCTATATCGTTGGGGTTGATGGTGGCCATGGCACTTGTATTGGCGCCTCTACGGACACCATAAGATCCATCCTGGTCCTGGTTGATGGGAATTCCATCCACAATGATCAATGGATCCCCGCCTGCAGAAATGGATCCCACACCACGGATTCTGATAGCTGAACCTGCACCGGCCATCCCATTGCTCTGGATAATCTGAACTCCGGCCGCTTTCCCCTGCAGCCCTGCTGCAAAAGTGGAAACAGGTGTTTCGGTAATTTGACTTCCGTCTATTTTGGCAATACTACCGGTAAGATTCCTCTTTCTCTGGGTTCCGTATCCTACAACAATCACTTCATCCAGTTCGGTGGTGCTTTCTCCAAGTTGAACATTTATTAAAGTTTGATCATTCACACGGACCTCCTGGGGAGAAAAACCAACAAAAGAGAAAACCAGGGTTGCTCCCGGAACTATTTCGATGGAATAACTACCATCAAAGTCAGTAACAGCTCCCATGGTTGTTCCTTTTGATATGACCGTTACCCCGGGCAATGGCTCTCCTGTGGCTGCTTCTGTAACGGTTCCCGTGATGACCTGAGTCTGTGCAGACAGACTCAGGGGGGCCACCAGAAACAGCAAGAGAATTAATTTCCAGTAATGAGTTTTATTCAGGCTCATAAAATTTGGACTTTGTTTAGTTGTTTTGCATTCAGTTTGACTCTTAAATCTCTGATAACGTTCTGATAAAACTAAAAAGTGAATAGAGTCAGGTTTAATAGATAATGACCGTGCAAATTATGGAAAACCAAGGGGATAGGTGATGTTTTTCAACGCCAAACTGCGGAAAATCCCCGCAAACGTTTCCGCAAACGTTTGCAATCAGAGTTTTGGGTGTATATTTCCTGTCAGAATGGACCCGTAAAAAGTTAAAAAAAGGCTTTTTTTCTATCTTTACATTACAAATGCACAATGAAAAGTCACCAGGTTACCATAAAAGATATTGCGCGGGAGCTGGGGGTTTCTCCTTCTACTGTTTCCAGAGCCCTTAAGGACCATCCCGATATTAGTCCTGCCACCAGGCACCAGGTGAAAGAATTGGTGGAGAAATTGAAATATAAACCTAACGCGGTTGCGCTAAGCCTTCGTTCAAGGAGAAGCTATATTATTGCGGTTGTGGTTCCTGAAATCGTTCATTATTTTTTTTCCTCCGTGATTTCCGGTATTGAAGACGTGGCAATAGATGCAGGGTATAATGTAATGATCTTTCAGTCCAACGAAAAGTATGAGAGAGAGGTACATATCGCTCAATTGCTGGCTTCGAACCAGGTTGATGGAGTTCTGGTTTCCATTTCAAAAACTACCAAAAACTTCAGCCATTTAAGAGAACTAATAAACGATGGATTACCCCTTGTCTTTTTTGACCGGGCCTGTGAGGAGATAGAAGCTGATAAAGTAGTGGTGGATGATTTTATTGGGGCTTTCAATGCGGTGGAGCACCTGATCAAAACCGGCTGCAGGCGCATAGCCCATTTCGGTGCACCCCAGCATCTGCAGATTGGTTACCAGCGTAAAAGAGGCTATATTTCTGCTCTTGAGAAACACAGGATCGAACCCGATGAAGCATTAATGGTTAAATGTGATACCCACGATGAAGCTTTGAAATTAACCCCGGAAATTATGCGGCTGGACAATCCTCCTGATGCCATTTTTGCAGTGAATGACCTGACTGCCGCCGGCGCGTTGAAAGCACTCAAACAGATGCGGTTCCGGATTCCTGAAGATGTTTCTATAATTGGATTTACCAACGGAATGGTAGCAACAGTCACCGATCCCGGGATGTCCAGCGTGGACCAGCATGCATCTGATCTGGGAAAAACAGCCATGGAGATGCTGCTCAATCGCATCGATGCACCGGAGCTGACTCATCCGGCCATTACAAAAACCATTTTTACAGAATTGGTTCTCCGGGGGACAACCAGGCCTTTGCCCTCATCCTAAAAGCCTTTTCCCTTATTTTTTTTATGGTCTCCGCAAACGTTTGAAATAAGGGTTTCCTTGATTTATAAGGTGTTGCAGAGATTTTTTACCTGAAAAAGTTGAATTAACAACTTCTTTTTTAATATTTTTGTTTCGGAACGTGTTCCATTTCTGATAGAACTTGAATTGTAATCTCTGATACCACATTGGAAATATGATGGTCAGGTTTTTTTATGCCTTACTGAAAACGGTTCCGTTACATTAAAAGTAAAAACATGAAAAAACCAAAATTGAATTTCTGGCAGATATGGAACATGAGTTTTGGATTCCTGGGCATTCAGTTTGGATTTGCACTACAGAACGGAAACATAAGCCGCATCTTTCAAACCCTCGGTGCTGAGATTGACCAGATTCCTATTCTGTGGATCGCTGCACCGGTAACGGGTCTGATTATTCAGCCCATTATCGGGTATATGAGCGATAAGACCTGGGGAAGGCTGGGTCGCAGGCGTCCCTATTTCCTGGTGGGTGCCATCATGGCCTCTATCGCCCTGTTCCTGATGCCAAATTCACCGGGATTATGGATTGCAGTTGGGATGCTCTGGATCATGGATGCCTCCATCAACATTTCCATGGAACCTTTCAGGGCATTTGTGGGAGATATGTTGCCCGATGAGCAACGAACCCTGGGATTCACAATGCAGAGTTTCTTTATTGGAATAGGAGCATTCGTAGCTTCATGGTTGCCCTATATTTTATCAGAATGGTTCAATATTGCAAATACAGCTCCTGAAGGAGAAATTCCGCAAACAGTCAGACTCTCCTTTTACCTGGGAGGAACAGTTTTCATATTGGCTGTGTTGTGGACGGTACTGAGGACCAAGGAGTATTCTCCTGAAGAGTTGGAAAGTTTTCAAGATAAAAAGAGTAAAAGTCAGGAGCAGGAAAGTGAAAGTGTGGAGCCCCTGAAAAAGTATTTGCGCAGGGGAATCATCTGGACCCTGGCGGGAGGGATTTTTGCCTGGTTCGTGCTTCATTACAAGTTCGAAAAGGAGTTATATATTCTTGCCGGGGGCCTTGGACTATTTGGAATCCTTCAACTGATAACTGCTGCATTTATTAGTGGACAAAAGAAGAAAAACGGCCTGGTGAGCATTATTACCGATCTCTACCGCATGCCCCAAACCATGAAACAACTGGCCATTGTTCAGTTCTTCTCATGGTTTGCACTATTCAGTATGTGGATTTACACCACTTCAGCTGTGACCCAGCATATGTATGGCTCTACCGATACTACTTCGGTTGCATATAACGAAGGTGCAAATCTGGTGAGCGGGATGTTCGGATGGTACAACCTTTTTGCAGCTGCTTTCGGCTTAGTGGTTCTGCCCTTCCTGGCAAAGCTTACCAATCGGAAGATCACCCATTCAATAGCCCTGGTGGTGGGAGGAATAGGATTGGCTTCCATCTTTTTTCTGAACAATCCACAGCATATGATCTTCTCCATGATCGGGATCGGATTGGCGTGGGCAAGCATATTGGCCATGCCTTATGCCATACTTACGGGATCCTTACCCCATCATAAAATGGGGGTCTATATGGGGATATTCAATTTTTTTATAGTGATTCCACAGATCCTGGCAGCCACAATTCTGGGATTCATGGTAAAATCTCTGTTCGATGGCGATAGTATCTATGCGCTGTTAACCGGTGGGGTCTCATTGATGGTATCTGCTGTGTTGATACTGTTTGTAAAGGATGTACATAACAGATAGAAAAGAGGGAAAAGATGAAAGGTTATTATAAAAAAGACGCGTGGAGCATTATTGAGGAGGGCTTTGAGCCCTCCATACAGGAGGCGTCAGAGAGCATTTTCAGCCTGGGGAATGGCAGTATGGGTCAGCGTGCCAACTTCGAAGAACAATATTCAGGGGAAACACTTCAGGGGAATTACCTGGCTGGTGTTTATTACCCTGACAAAACCAGGGTTGGGTGGTGGAAAAACGGGTACCCGGAGTACTTTGCCAAAGTGCTCAATGCCCCCAACTGGATCGGAATTGATGTGGAGATCGATGATGATCAACTGGATCTTCACAAATGTGAACTGAAGGAGTTCAGGCGTGAACTGAATATGCGCCAGGGGTACCTTGAAAGAACCTTTACAGTAGTTATTGGCGGAAAGATATTGAATATTTCAATCCGCCGTTTTCTGAGCATGAAGCGGGATGAAATAGGGGCCATTCGGTATGGTATCAAATCGTTGGATTATGCAGGAATGATCTCCTTCACTCCTTATATTGACGGTAATGTGGTGAACAGAGATTCCAATTATGATGAGCATTTCTGGGAGATGGAGAATAGCGGGGCTGAAAAGGGAATGGGATTTCTCATGGCGCAAACCCGAAAAAGCGGATTTATTTCATGCATGACCATGGGATATGAATTAATTCTGAATGGGAAAAACCTCGATCCTGAAGTTGAGGTGACCGAAAGACCAGAATTTGTAGCCAACCGAATGTCAGTGGATTTACACCAGGGTGATGAACTTGAATTCTATAAGTATGCTTCCGTATTAACCTCCATGAACCACGATCCTTTGAACATGGTACAGGCAGGAAGGGTAACTCTCAGGGAAGCCATGGATGCTGGATTTGACACCCTCTTTGAGGAACATGCCGAAGTTTGGAAGAACAACTGGGCCCACTCCGACATCATTATTGAAGGGGATACTGCAGCACAGCAGGGTATCCGGTTCAATATTTTCCAACTGAACCAGACCTACACTGGAAAGGACGAAAGGCTGAACATTGGCCCCAAAGGATTCACCGGAGAAAAGTATGGAGGGGGCACCTACTGGGATACGGAAGCCTACATGATTCCGTTCTACCTTAGCACCGCTACACAGGATGTGGCTCGCAAACTACTTGTTTACAGGCATAAGCATCTTGAAAAGGCCATCGAGAACGGGAAAAGGCTGGGTTTTAATAACGGAGCTGCATTGTATCCCATGGTGACCATGAATGGAGAGGAGTGCCACAATGAATGGGAGATCACTTTCGAGGAGATCCACCGGAACGGTGCCATTGCCTTTGCCATTTACAATTACATCCGGTATACAGGGGATAAGAAGTACCTGGTTGAGTATGGATTGGAAGTGCTTATCGGCATTTCACGTTTCTGGCGTCAGCGGGTAAACTGGTCCGATGTGAAAGGAAAGTACATGATGCTGGGAGTAACCGGCCCCAATGAGTATGAGAACAATGTCAACAACAATTGGTATACCAATAAAGTAGCCAGTTGGACCCTGAAATACACCCTTGATGCGTTGGACCATTTGAAGGAAACCAACCCTGGCGCTTATGATCAGATCAAAGACCGGACAGGATTTGACTTTATTAAGGAGACTGCAGCCTGGAGGGACATCATTGAAAATCTGCATTTCCCTTTCAACGGAAACAGAGATATCTTCCTTCAGCAGGACGGGTATATGGACAAAAAGCAGATAATGGCGGCTGACCTGGATCCTGCACAAAAACCGATCAACCAGCACTGGTCGTGGGACCGCATCCTGCGTTCATGTTTCATCAAGCAAGCAGATGTGTTGCAGGGAATCTACTTGTTCGAAGATGAGTATGATGTGGAAACCATTAAACGCAATTTTGAGTTTTATGAGCCCCGTACAGTACATGAATCCTCGCTTTCACCCTGTGTTCATTCCATCCTGGCTTCCCGGATCGGAAAGTTTGAAAAAGCATACGAAATGTATCTGAGAACATCACGGCTGGACCTGGACGATTATAACAATGAAGTGAAAGAGGGTCTTCATATTACCAGCATGGGAGGTACCTGGATGTCGGTGGTCTATGGTTTCGGCGGTATGAAAATCAGGGAGGGATTGCTTAGCTTCGATCCGCAACTTCCTCAACAGTGGAAAGGTTTGTCCTTCAATATCCTTTACCGGGGACACATCCTGAAAGTGAATATTGAAAAGAACAAGGTGACCATTGAGAACATGGAGGGAAAAGGACTGGACCTTTACCTTTTGGGATCCAAAACACACCTGGATGCCCATGGATCTGTTGTTGGAGATATTTAGAACCGGATCTTACAGGTCGAAACCCAGCTCCATGAGGTTGGTCCTTTCATGGATATGGATGGCCTGGAATCCCAGCTCCTGTGAAGCTTTGATGTTATGAATGTTATCGTCGATAAATAGTGTTTCCCCGGGTCGAATTCCAGCATCCTTAATGACATATTCCCATGCCTCCAGGTCAGGTTTGTGATAACCAATCTCGAAGGAGTAATAGATCTTGGTAAAAGCATCGTGCATGGAGATGCTGCCAGCTTCCTGATACATTTTTTCAAACACCGGGACATGCAATTCAGATGTATTGCTAAGCATGTAAAGTTGATAGCGGTTGGCCAGCACTTTTAACAAAGCAGTCCTTTCTTCCGGAACCCTTACAAGCATAGCATTCCAGGCTTCATCAAATGCCTCATCAGATATCTGAATTCCTGTCTTTTTCCTGATCTCTTTGCGGAATCTGTCCGTACCAATTTTTCCGGTCTCATAATTGAAAAAAAGATCGGTGGTCATGCTATGGGGATATTGCATCAGTTCGGCAGGAAACCCCAGCTCATAAAACCTTTTCAATGTAGCCTGAACATTAATGTCCAGGATTACTCCCCCCAGGTCAAACAGAATGTTTTTGATGTTCGGTGGTTGTGACATGCATTTTGTATATTCGTAAAAACCCAAAGTTAAAAGAAAAACAACACAGCCATGCGCATTGGCGGAACCCACTACAGGTCCATATGGATGGAAGAGGATCCTGCGGTTATCAAAGTGATCGATCAGCGGAAACTACCGTTTGAGTTAAAAGTGGTGAAGTTGGAAAATGTGAAAGATGTTTATGATGCCATCGCCGGTATGGTAGTAAGGGGGGCTCCCCTTATTGGGGTAACAGCAGCATTTGGGATCTATCTGGCTGGGCTGAACAGCAATCCCGGAAACTGGTGCGACGAGGTAAATCTGGCCGGAGAAAAACTGATCTCTTCCAGACCCACAGCGGTCAATCTGAAATATGCCATAGACCTGATGATGGATGAGGTCAATTGTGCCGGTTCCCGTGAAGGGATGATCGACAGGTTGTTCCACCTGGCGGTACGTTTGGCCGAAGATCAGGTAAACGAATGCAGGAAGATAGGAGAACATGGAGTTGCATTGATCAGGGATCTTTATAAAAGGAGTGGCCGAACGGTTAATATACTCACCCATTGTAATGCTGGTTGGCTGGCATGTGTGGATTACGGAACAGCTACAGCACCCATCTACCTGGCTCATGATCTGGGTATTCCTGTACATATATGGGTGGATGAGACCCGTCCCCGGAACCAGGGAGCCAGGCTTACCGCCTTTGAGTTAGGAGAACATGGAGTACCCCATACGGTGATTGTGGATAATGCAGGCGGACATCTGGTGCAGAATGGAGAGGTGGACATGGTTTTGGTTGGAAGTGACCGCACCACCCGCAGGGGTGATGTGATCAATAAGATAGGCACCTACCTGAAAGCCCTTGCCGCCCGTGACAATGAAATTCCTTTTTATGTGGCACTTCCCTCATCAAGCATCGACTTCAGCATGAAGGATGGAAATGAAACTGTAGTTGAGATCAGGGATGGATCGGAGGTGACCCACATGGAGGGGTGGGATGATAAAAATAAGAGACCAGCCCGTGTGAGAATTCTCCCTGAAACTTCAAATGTGGCAAATCCGGGATTTGATATCACACCGGCCAGACTGGTAACCAATCTGATCACTGAAAAAGGAATTTATGAAGCGACGGAGGAAGGTATTCAATCACTTTTTTGAGTGTATAATCGGCACATGAAAAAACATATCCTGACCATAACTTTTCTGTTTTCCTGGTTTTGTGGTTATTCACAAGAAACAGCTACAGATCCGCAGATTCATTACAGTTACTTCCAGATGCTTTATCATACCGGGGTCTTTTGGAGCAGAAGCGAGTATCTGGTGGAACAAATTAAAGATGGTTACAAAGGACTCGAGGCCAGGATCGGATTCCAAACAACCGGGAAAGAGCTATGGGAGCAATTTAACAACTATCCCAGTTATGGATTCGGGATTCATTATGGAGATCTTGTTGCTGACCCGCAAGATACCATACTGGGAAACCCCTTCTCTGCATTTATGTTTTACAGTGCTCCACGGGCCAGGTTCGGCAGGTTTTCCCTGAATACTGACCTTTCCATAGGATTGAGTTATACAACATTAATCTATGATCCGGTAAGCAATCCATTTAACGACGTGGTTGCATCAAACATCAATCTCTATTTCGATTTCAATGTCAACCTTATTTGTATGTTATCCGATCGGCTCGATTTAAAAGCCGGGTATGGAATAACCCATTATTCAAATGGCAGGATCCATATGCCCCAGAAAGGAGTCAACAACTGGGGATGGAACATGGGGTTAAATTATCATTTCGTTCAACCCGGACAAAAATCCTTAATAGAGAGCCCGGAACAGAAACCATCCGTAAGGCCTGAATACATACATACGGAAGTTCCTGAACACATTTCCTTTGAAGAGATCCAATTCATGTATGCTGTCGGTGTTGTGGAGCACATTCCCAGGGGAGAATCGGATGGAGCCCATTACTTTACCTCTTCCTTTACAGCAGATTATGCACTGGCATTCCGTCCACGTATGGCTGTGACTTTTGGAATGGATATGCTTTATGACGGATCTCTTGCGAAGGCTATAAAAGGAATCCCTCCTGAAGAGGTTACCACCTTTCAGAAAATGTATTTAGGGTCCCACCTTGGCTGTCATTTTTTTATCAACCGGCTGACCATCCTCTGTAACTTTGGAACCTATTTTCTTCAACATTCCAATGACCGGGGGTTCTGGTTTATGCGTGCCGGGGGCCGGATAAGGTTGAATGATCACCTGCACGCCCACATCTGTATCAAGACAAAGGCCGGTATACGGGCCGACTGGATCGAGTGGGGCATGGCTTATTCTTTTAAGATCAGGTAAACTATTGTCAGATATTCGTAAATTGTGTAATATTGCATTCCCAAAATTTTTGGGCATAACCAGTTTCCAATTTCAGGGCCCATAGCTCAGCTGGTTAGAGCACCTGACTCATAATCAGGGGGTCGCTGGTTCGAGCCCAGCTGGGCCCACTTAATATCAAGGAGCTACAACGTAAAAATTGTGACTC
>Ga0209013_10001004_pt1 | contig 26094 bp, 24 predicted proteins | sample Cruoilmetagenom2_FD_187291 | JGI IMG/M metagenome (GOLD analysis project Ga0209013, IMG submission 187291) | Oil polluted marine microbial communities from Coal Oil Point, Santa Barbara, California, USA - Sample 2 (SPAdes) (version 2) | ecosystem: Environmental > Aquatic > Marine > Oil seeps ...
CCCCGCCGACCCGGGCGGAAGCGTCGGTACCAACCCGCGCAGCACCGATCCCAGATCGGGGCCGACCATCGCCACGCTCGCCACGAGGGTGAGGGTCATCAACCCGATCAGTAGCTTCATCATTTTCTCGAAGAGGGCGTATCGACCCCCCGCCACAAGAGCGAGAGCGACGAGGGAGTGGACGATCCCCCAGGCACGAATGCTGAGCACCGGCCACAGGGCGTGGGCCGCCACCCCACAGGCGCTCATCAGGCCGCCCGCGACGATAAAGCTCCAGAGCACCAGGTAGACCAGGAAGTATGCCTTCAGGGGCCAGCCCAGGTATCGGCACCAGCCCTCGAGCAGGGTGGTGCCGGTTGCCAGCTGCCAGCGGGCAACACCCTCGTTGAGGCCGAACTTGAGCGCCGCGCCGACCACGATCACCCACATGAGGGCGGTCCCGAAGCCCGCGCCGGCCAACATGGCGGCCAACAGATCACCGGCGCCGACACCGGTGGCGGCGATGGCCACACCGGGGCCGATGGTGCGCAGCACCTCACGAATGCGCCCGGATCCCCCCTCCCAAATCACCGGCCAAGAATACAGATATCTCCGGAGTTTCTTAGGAACGCCGGAATGTGCAGGCGGGACGCCTGCACCACAAGGTCCTCGGGCCGGTTTTGTGGTACAGCCGTCTCGGCTCCACGAATTGAATGCGGATCGAGACGAATCTGCCCCTGAACAATTCAGAGGCCTTGTAGGAAGGGCTGATGATCAGCCGTTCAGCAGGTCCTTGAGGTGTTTCATGAATTCTGCGGCGGCCGCCTCGAGGAGATCCGGGTCGCCGGTCCCTCCAGCTTCGCTGAACGACGGCTTGACGTACACGCTGACCTGGTCACTGCCGTACCCCACCTGGCTGATATCGAGGACGATCTCCGGGCCCTTGCCACCGGTGTTCGAAACCGCGCGAAGCGTACCCTGCATCTCGTCGGACTCCTCGACCCGGTACTCGATCTCGGTCAACGCGAGCTCGATCGCGCTCCACACCCGGAAAGGATCCCGGACGAAATTCGCCCTCGAGGAATTCGCGGCCTCGCGGGACCAGGTGGAGCATCCGGCGGTCGCCATCAGGATCAGCATCACCGAAGCTGCCGACAGGGCTTTCAACACCGCAACCCCGCCCGGTCGCGGGCGACCACATTCAACGAACGATCGATGAGCGAGATGCATTCCATTCCTCCGCAGCGCCCCGTTAATCAATCCGCATAATACTCGATGCGCGGGGGCTCACGGTCAGTCCGGCGGATCGACCGAAGCCCTCGCCCCCGCCTTGCCCTCGGTGAGGTTGTCGTAGAAGCGCTGGGTCGGATACGCGAAGTCAACATCGTCGACGGCTGAGAACGCGTCGAGGAGGTCTTCCCAGATCGCCGCCTCAGCCGATCGGCGACGATGAGGGTCGCAGAGAAAGCGAATCGTCAGCGTTACCCCGATGTCGGCCACCGAGGTCCAGACGATCTTGTCGACCGTGAGCGCCGAAATCCCGAGGTACTGTCCAACCGTAGCGTCAGCCTTCTGAATCCAATCGGCCATGACCTGATTCTTCGTCAGCCGACGATACGTCGTTGGCGATCTTGGTTGCGATCTGCTCGGCGCATTTGGAAAGACCCTGCACGACAGAAGCCGCGCTCGCCTCCGGGACGCTCAGCCTCGCCTCATAGGTCTTTTCGAGCAGGGGCGTCTCGTAGCGCGCCTGCGCCGGATCTCGGATGACGATTGCAAGCTTCATCCACGCCTCGGCGCCGCCGGCGATGTCGACCTGTTCGCAAGCGAGTACTGTTCCCAACACCGTCAGGTTCTTCCTACCCGCAACCGGTGGACCGAACTCGGCGGCGAGCTTCCGTTGGATCTGCTCGCCCACGTCCGCGGCCCACTGATCGGTTGCGTAGTACTCGACCCGGGTCGCCGAGACCTGGATCATGATCTGGCTTCGCGCCAATGCTTCGCTGGTCCGCAGCCGTTCGACGACCAGGTTGGCTTGCGGTCGGGCCCGCCCGGAGCTTTCCATCCCCAGCGTGTAGTAGTCGATCTTCGGCGCCGACGCGCAGCCACTGAGAACACATAGGACAATCGACAGAACCGGCGTCAACCTCATTTCTTCTCCCCGTTCTTGCGCCCCTGTTTTCCCTTGCCGCGAATCAGTGCATCCGGTTGCTCGGCCAACACTCGCGAGAACTCCCGCAGGTTGCGGGTCGTGTCTTGAAGATTGATCAGGATCTCCTCGATCGTCGGCCGTTGGTCGTCGAGCAGGTCGCTGCTGTTGCCGCCAAGATCCTGGAGGTAAATGAGGGTCGCCTGCAACGAAGCGGCAAGCTCCGAGACCCGTTCACTCATCTCGCCGGTCAGCTGTTGGAGATTGCCGGCGCTCTCGTGGAGGGGCCCTCGATTTTCGGCGACCACGGCGTTGAGCTGTGCCATCAGCTCGGTCGCCGCTTCTTCAAGCGCTGACATGTTTTTCACGATCTCACCTAGGCCGGCGCGGTTCTCACCGATCACGCTGCTGACCTCCCGCGCGACACGCGCGCTCTCGTCCAGGGTCACCTTCAGGGAGGCAAATATCAACTTTAGATCAACCACATCGACGGCCCCGTCGCCGGATTGCTCGACCCCCACCAGATCGTTCACACCGTCGAGAAGCTTTTCGAGCCGTGCGATGACACCCTCGAGATCCGGGACATCGATAAGCCCTCCGCTCGGTTCCGACTTCAGGGTGTCGCCGCTCTCGTGAAGCGGCTGATCCGCACCGCCGGTGGAGATTTCCAGATGCTTCTCGGCGGTCAGAGTGACCTGCTCGATGGTGGCGATGCTGCCCTCGTTGACCGGGATGTCGCCCTTGACTTCCGTGGTGACGCGGATGCGCGATCGATCCTCTGCGTCGGGTCCGATTGCGGTCACCTTCCCAACCCGGACGCCGCCGAAGCGGACGTCAGCACCGCGATTGAGGCCGCTGATATCGGTAAACGTCGCGTCGTACCGTTTGGCCGTCTTATCGCGCGGCCGGCACTCCCGGACCACCGCGATGAAACCCACCAGGATCACGAGGCTCACCAGAACCATGAGACCGGCCCTGATCTCGGTCGCGGAAAAATCGTGTTGCTCTACAGGCATGGTACCTCTCGATTCAGTCGACCCCGGTGAGGGATCGGGCGTAGCTCGAGTCGCCACCCTCCTCGGCATCGGGTCGCCGGGCCAGGAATTGTTGGACATACGGATGGTCCGATCCCTCGATTTCGTCGAGGGTGCCGATCGCGATTACCCGTCCGCCATCGAGCATGCAGACGGTGTCGGCGATCAACCTGACGCTCTCCATCGCGTGGGTCACGACCACGCTCGTGAGGCTGAAGGTCTCCCTCATCTTTCGAATCAGCGCGTCGATACCGGCGGCCACGATCGGATCGAGGCCCGCCGAGGGTTCGTCGTAAAAGATGATCTCTGGATCCATGGCCATCGCGCGCGCGATACCCGCGCGCTTTTTCATCCCACCGCTGAGCTCCGACGGCAGATAATTCTCGAAACCGCCAAGCCCCACCAGCTCGAGCTTGATCTTTGTCATGATGTCGATCGTCGACGCCTCCAGCTTCGTGTGCTCCCTGACCGGTAACGCCACATTATCGCCTACCGAAATGGAGGTCAGAAGAGCCGATTCCTGAAAGGACATCCCCATCTTTTTGCGAAGCTCGATGCGTTCCTGTTCGGACATCGAGGTGAAGTCCTCACCGTTGATGAGAATCCGCCCCGACACCGGACGCATCAGACCGACAAGATTTCGCAGAACAGTGGTCTTACCCGAACCGCTCCCCCCCAGAATCACGAATATCTCACCCCGGCGGACCGTGAAGCTGACGCCGTCGAGCACCGTCCGGTCGCCGTACTTGGCGACGAGATCTTCAACGACGATGATCGGATCAGTAAGGTCGTTCATGATCACAGAAAGTAGAACAGAACCGTGAAAATCAGGTCAATGATGATGATCAGAAAAATCGAGGTCACCACGGACGATGTGGTCTGGCGGCCGACCCCCTCGGCGCCGCCCTCGACCTGAAAGCCCCGGTACACGCCTACCCAACAGATGGCGATCCCGAAGAAGGCGCTCTTCGTCAAACCGATGACGAGGTCTTTCTCGACCAGAGCTCGAATTGTTTCGTCGATGTAGATCGACGCCGGGACGCCGACCACAACCACCGATGCCAGAAAACCCCCGAGCACCATGATGAACATCGCGATGACGGTCACGCATGGCACAGCCAGCGCCATGGCCAGGAACTTGGGCGCCACGAGGTACTTGACCGGGTTGAGACCCATGACCTCGAGCGCATCGACCTCCTCGCTCACCTTCATGGTGGCGATCTCCGCCGTAATCGCCGAGCCACAACGGCCGGTAATGAGAATCGCGGTCATGAGCGGCGCCATCTCGCGCAGCGCCGACACCGCAACCAGGGTCGCGATAAACCGGTTGGCGCCCCATTTCTCGAGCGTGTAAGACGATTGCAGGGCGAGAATGACCCCGACCAAAAAGCAGATCATGCCCACGATCGGCAGCGAGCGAACGCCAAACTCGACAAAGCTCTCGACGGCGCTCCTGGTCCGCAGACCCTTGCCTCGAATCGGGGCGACGACCAGCCAGAATACGGTATCGACCATGAGCACCGACACCCTCGCGCCGGCGGCGAGCGCATTCAGCGTCCAGCGACCGATGCGGCCGGCAAGGGCGATCATGAGGCTGTTTGAACCTCGAACACCTGATCCAACCGGGTCAACTCGAGCACCTGCATCACGGCCGGCGATGGAGCGATCAGGGTGAAGGTCTTGCCGTGCTCCCGGGCGCTCCTCAGCCCCTCGACCAACGTGGCCACACCCGAAGAATCGATGTAGCCCACACCGCTCAGGTCGACCGCTACGCCGCCGCCCGCAGCGGGCACCGCCTTCAAGATCGCGGTCCGAAGCCGCGGCGAGGTGTAGAGGTCCACCTCACCCCGGACACCGATCATGGTTTCCTCGCCGGATTTCGATTCTTCGATTGCCAATGCCATCGATACGTCAGTCCTTCCGCTTCAATCTCATAGTCACACAGTTGCCGCCCGTTATCCCTGGACAATAATCCACCTCGTCGAAGACCTCGTGCATCAAGGGAACGCCGAGCCCACCCGGTCTCAGATCGTCCGCGGTGGGGGGCTGCAGCTCCCGGTGCTCCATGCATTCCGGAGGGCATGGTGCGCCGTGATCACATACCCGGAGCTCGAGATGGCCGCCATCCTCGCGCAGTGAAACCTCCAGGGTCTCGTCGCAGCGGCCCTCATAGGCGTGGCGGATGGCGTTCGCGCATGCCTCGTCCACTGCCAGCACCACCCGGTCCACGACATTCCCGGCGAGCTCACAGGCCTCCAACCAACCGCGGACCAGCGACCTGATCGAGCCCAGAAACCGTGGATCGGAGCGCACGATCAGCCGGAAGTCCTGGTTATTCTCTCCATTATCCATGGCCGAGATACCTCAGAGCAATCATGGTGCAATCGTCATGCGGGGCCAGCGGCGAGCAAAAACGATGGACGTCACGGATGACGGCGTCGATGAGCTCGCGCGGCGGGCAGTCCTGGTACGCCCGCGCCACCCGCTCGATGCCCTCCAGCCCGTATTCGACGGGATCGGCCCCGATTTCAACAACATCATTGCTCGCCCGCGCCTCGGCGATGCCGTCGGTGTAGAACAGCAGGGTGTCACCGGGGCTGATCGTCATCGTCACATCATCCCACGAAATCTCTGGAAGGATGCCAATGGGCGGCCCGGAAGCATCAAGCGCGGTGGTGACCTCCGTTGGGGAAATCACCAGCATCGGATGGTGGCCCGCGTTGGCCCCAATCAGCCCGCCGGTTTGGAGATCGATGGCAATCACCGCGACGGTGCAAAAGAGACCCCGCAAGCTGCGCTCGACAAGCCCGCGGTTGAGCACCCCGAGAAGCTCCGCCGGCGAGCTCACTCCCGGCGCGTTGAGACGGAACTCGGCGAGGAGCTGGGCCATCGTGAGCGCCGCCGGCACCCCCTTGCCGCTGACATCGCCGATCAGCATCCCCACCGTATCGGGGTCGATGTATGCAAAATCGTAGAAATCGCCCCCCACAACCTTGGCTGGCTGGGTCATGCCGAAGACCTCGAAACGCGGGTCGTCCGTCGGCCAATCACTGACCAGAAAGCTCTCCTGGATCGTCCACGCCGCCTCGATGTCCTGCTCGATGCGCTGTTTCTCCAGGACCGCCCGGTGATTACGGGCGTTATCCAGCGCCAGACCCGCGCTGTTGCCCGCCGCCGCCGCCAGGAGCAGATCGTCGGTGGTGTACTCGTGGTCGGTGATGTCGGTGTCCATGTAGAGGATCCCGAGGATGTCGTTCTGCGTCCGGATCGGCACGCACAGGATCGACGTCAGCTTGAGGGCCGCGATGCTCGCGCTGGGGTCCACCGAACCATCGGTCAAACCCGATTGGATATGCACGTTCTCCCCATCGCGAAGGACACGTTGGGCGACGCTCTCGCTGATCTGAATCTCATCGACCGTCGCGGATCGCGCTTCACCGTCCACGATCGTATGCACCCTCCCGCACACACCGCACGGCTGCAGCTCACCATCGGGTCCTGCAAAGAGGACAGCGCCGCGGTGGGCGTGAATCGCCTTGGTCGTGATCTCGAGAACCCGATCGACCAGATCACACGGGTTGAAGTTCGAGGCCAGAGCGTTCATCAGCGTGTAGGCGGCCTCGAGCAAGTCCTTCGAGCTCGACGACGGCGGCAGCGCCTGCTCGCGCCCCATCGGATCGAGCACGGTTTGCAGGAACACCGTCTTGTCCGGCGGCCCGGGCGCCTTTCCAGCCCCGAGCTCGAATTGAAGCAAAGTCTCGCCGATGAGGATCTGATCGCCGTCGTTGAGCTCGCACACCTTGGTCCGGGCGCCGTTGACGATCGTCCCGTTGCGGCTGTCCAGGTCTCGACAAACATAGGAGTCGTCGGAGTTTACGATCTCCAGGTGACGGCGTGATGCCGCGGTGTCTTTGATGACGAGACCGTTGTCCGTCGATCGTCCGACAACCAGCGACGAACCCACCGGCACCCGGCGCCGATCTCCCCCCCGTTCCGTCACGATGAATCCCTGCTGCATTCACATTCACCCAATCGGAACGACGATAGCATTAACCCGGCGGAGCCGGAACCTCGGAGGTTCCGGCTCCGCCGGGGGCTGTTAGGTATTAGCTATTAGCTCATCGCAGGGAAATTCTGAATTGCATAAGAGAGCTGATTCGTCCCGATGTGTTTCATTCGATTCATGCAGGCGGGACGGCTGCACCCCAAGACCGACCCGGTAATCTTGTGGTGCGGGCGTCCCGCCCGCACATTCCGGCGTTTATCAAAGATCAATTGTGCGTAACCCGGTCTCCTGCTCGCTACTTCGGGTTGGTGCCGATAATCGCCCGGATGACCGGTATGCCTTCGCTTTCGAAGGTCGTGGCGACGGTCTCCTGAATCTCCTCGTCGGGTGTCAGGGCGAGCATGTACCCGCCGCGGCCGCCACCGGTGAGCTTGGCGCCGAGGGCGCCCATCGCGAGCGCCCGATCACAGAGCTCGACCAACCTCTCGTGCGACAGCCCCATGTCGATGAGGATGCCGTGGTTGGCGGTCATCAGCTCGCCCACCATTTCGAGGTCATAGCGCTCGAGCGCCGACCGCATCGCCAGCGACTGCTCGGTTATTCTCCGGCAGCGCTCCTCGAACAGATCCGGATCCACCTCCTTGAGACCGAGGACAAAGCCGTTGAGCTTCGACGTGTCAGCGGTCACGCCGCTGTTGGCGAGGACCACACCAAAGGGCCGTTCAACTTCGATCCGTTCGAACGACGTTTTTCCGTCCGTGACCCGAAAGAACAGCAAGCCGCCATAGGTCGAGGCGGTGTTGTCGATGCCCGATGGTATGCCGTGGTAGGCGAACTCGCCCTCCCAGCCGATATGGTTGATCTCCTCGATCGACAGACCGAGGCCAAACGTCATGTTCAACGCCCGCGCCAGGGAGACGCAGCTCGCGGCGCTGCTCCCCACTCCGCTGCCGGCCAGCAGCGAGCCACCATAGGTGATCGCAATAGGCGTCTTTCCGACGTCGATCTTCATCACCTCGAGGATATGGTTGATCGACTCGACCTGCTGCGCGTGCTTCTTGGCCTTGTATCCCGGAACCTCGCGCCGGTTGTCCTCGAGCGTCCAGCCCTTTCCGTCGCTCAACTCCACCGTAGCCTCCGTCTCGTACGGCAGCGCCGAGACGATCGCCGGTACACCGCGGAGGACAAACTGGTCGCCAATCAGAATGGTCTTGCCGTATCCGCTTCCGGTCGCCATGTGGTCGCTCCCTTTTTTTGAACCGCCAAGACGCCAAGAGCGCCAAGACATCGCCAAGGGGTTTATTCGTGGATCCTCACCTATTGCATCGTCCTGCTCTTGAATCCCCTGACAATATTGAAAGAACTTCGCCGATGATTCCGAACACAAACTCAGTCCTTGGTGATCTTGGTGTCTTGGTGGTTCAATCTAAACTCTCGGGCACGAGCCATCATTGGCTGCCCCGTCCGCTCAAGATCGCCTCCATCTCCTCGATCAGCTCCTCCTCGCGTCCGATCGCCACCGTGGTGGCGGCGGTCAGACTGTGGCAGGCATCCGAGAAACCGCCCACCCGGGTCGTGGCCTCGGGCAACAGGATGTCGAGGCCCAGGGCCTCGCCTGTTCTAATGCGCTCCTCCATCGGGTCGGCCACCCGCATCGAAATTTTGACCTGGTCAAAATTAAACACGCCGATGCCGGGCACCTCGTTGGGGATGATCTGAAAGCCCGCCAGATAACGGTCGGGATCGACGTCGCCGGAATTCCGGATGGCGTCGAGAAAAGCGCCGATCATCTTCACCCCCATCGGCATGAATCGCTCGTGTACATGGAGCCACTGGATGTGTTCTGTCTGTCGCCATCCCTCCTCCCGGATCCTCCGAATTTCGTCGTCGAAGAGGCGATCCTGGAGAATTCGCAGCTCCCCGAGCATGACCTCAGATTCCCGGGTCGGTCCGTCGAGACACAGCTTGATCCCAATCTCCGGACCGCCCCCGTGATAGCCCGCGCCCCCGAGCGTGTCGAGGTCACGGGCCAGAGTCTCGCATGACAGCTTCGCGCCCGGGTTGAGCAGCATGTAGCGCTCGCCGCTCTCCTCCTCCTCGATTTCGAGAAGGCCTTGGCGCACGGTTTCCAGCGCCGCCTCGCGGTTGGGACCGGCCAACCGACCATCGACGAAGAAGCGGTCGCCGACGGCGCCGACGGTGGCGATGCGTGCGAGGTCGACGTTGTCGGGGTTCAGCCTGCGAGCGAAGAGGTAGCAGGTCGTCGATGCGGTGATGTCCCGGTCTCCCCGCAATCCGTAGAGCTCGGGGTCGAGCAGGTGGACGCTGTCATCGTCGATCGCCTCGGCCTTGTGGTGGTCGAGGATGAGCACGAGATGGCGTCCCCGGTTGAGTCCCGAAATCAACGGTGCGATGCGGCCGGCAAAATCGGTGAGAACGATCAGTCGATCCCGGTCTTCGAAAATCCTCTCGAGCACGACAGGATACGGTTTTTCAAGACACACCCGATGCACCGAAAATCCCTTGCGCTCGAACGCCCGGGTCAGAACGGCGCCCGAGCTGAGGCCATCGGCGTCGTTGTGGTGCAGCACCGCAACATCCCGGCCGGCGCGATCTTCGATCGCGTGGATCGCCCGGTCCATGGCGCCGAGGAGGTCCTCGATCATCCGCGTCGCCCACCCCTCACAACACCGGCAAAGGCGTCCAAAACCTCGAGCTCGGCCGCAACATCGAGGACCGTGTAGCGGTTGCGGATCTTGCGCCCGTGGCGGATCGCCGCCTCGAGCTCATCCGAACCGATACCCAGCTGTGCCGCTTGAATCGGTGCGCCGGAGGCTGTCAACGCATGTCGAATCTTCCGGCCGGTGGCGAGCGTGCGCTCGATCTCCTCTTTTATGGCTGCCTCGTTCTCCACCAGACGTGCGAGGTCCTCCGCCGTCCGCGCCTCGAGCTTGGCCTGCCACTGCGGCCACACCGCCGGGGCGAGCGCGCCGAAGACCTCCATGACACCCCGCAGCGCGACGTCGGGAGACGGATTGGGCACGAAGCGGACGCGGCCGAAATCGAGGCCGGCAATCTGCCGGTACAGATCGTCGATCACCAGCGAGGCGACGCCGACCTGCGCGCCGTGGAGGTTGAGCGGTCGACCGTCCCTGAGCCGCACCATGTCCCAGAAGTGCGAAAGGAGATGTTCGCCTCCCGATGCCGGGCTCGAGGTCCCTACCACCGCCATCGACAGACCGGAGATCAGAAGCAACCGGAAGAGCAGAGTGACCGCCTCGGGGTCGTCGTCGGCGAGGCGCGGGAAGACCTCGAGGGCCTCCTCGAACGGCGCGGACAGGAGCCGGTCGGGCAGCGGACAGTAGTACTCGCTGCGGACGTACGAAGCGATCTTCCAATCGCAGCCGCAGTAGGGTTTTGAAACCAGATCGCCAAGACCCGCGAGTGTAAGATCGCGCGGCGCCTCAATCAGCACCTTCGGATCAGCAAAGACCACCACCGGTGGTGTGACGGCGCGCGTCGTCTTGAGGCCGTTCTCGAGAAGCGCGACGATGGCCGAGGTGTAACCGTTCATCGACGCCGCGGTCGCGAGCACGAAACAGGGAATCCCGCGGCGGTGCGCGATCTCCTTGCCGAGATCGTTGATGGTGCCGCTGCCGACCGACGCCACCATGTCGAAGACGCCCGGCGAGGCGGCTATCAGCTCGTCCGCCAATTCCATCGAGGCGTGGATGGTTCCCGTAGGATCATCGGCGAGCATGCAGCATTCGACCGAGTAGGACGCGCCGAGCGCCTCCGACAGCCGCTCCCCCGCAACCTTCCACGTCCGCCGGTCGGCGAGCAGCAGGATGCGCTCGCCCGGAATCAACGACGGGAGTATCTCGGGCACTCGATCGGCCACCCCGGGCTCGATCACGACCTGGCGGGTGAGGATGCGGTGCACCCTCCCGCAGGTGCAATCAAAACTCTTCCCCAACACACGATCACTCAGGATTGCGTCGATGCCGGTCGGTACTGTGTCCATGTTCTCCACAATCTCTCCTATGAAGTCTTCCCCACCACGGTAACCCGGCCCGCGGTGATCGTTCCACTTCAGCGGTTCGACCGAGGCCTTTGTGCAAATTCGCACAAGGTGACCCACAAATCGTCTCTGGAAGAGTACACTCGTTGCGGAGACCGGTTCAAGGAGTGGTCATGCCGGACGAAGCAACCACGAGCGGCGAGGGTTCGTACCCTCTGGAGCCTTGTGACCAGGTGGAGGTCGATCGCGCCCTGCTCGGGCGCCCTTCGATCAGCATCCGAGCCAGGGTGGCCGCTGTGTTCGTGCTGCTCTTCGCGATGACCGCCGCCATGACGGTGGCGGCCGTCGTACTCGTATCCGAGCTTCGCGCGAAGCAGCAGTTCCTCGAAAAGGTCGGCGATTACGCCTTCGAGATCGACCAGGCCCGGCGATTCGAGAAGGATTTTTTCCTCTACGGCACCAATCTGCCTGATGCTCTCGCCCATATTTGCACGGCGCATCGGATCCTCGAGACGAACGAGGAAGACCTGCGGGACGTCATAGGGCCCGACACCTGGGAACAGATGAAACCCACGGTCGTCTCCTATCAGGGTTCGCTGGAGAGCCTGCTCGACACAGTCAATGCGAGCGAGCCACGACGAAGCTACGATCAGGACCGCATCGAGGCCGAGCTCCGGACCTACGGCGCGCAGGCGATGGCCGACGCCCAGGAGCTCATCGACCGGGAACGGCGCGCCATCGCAGGCCTGCTCCAAACCTCACTGGTGGCGGCAATCGGTGCTCAGGTGGTGATGCTGTTCGTGATGGCGTTCCTCGCGAGCATCATCATCAGGGCGTTCGTCAATCCGCTCATGCGCTTTCAGTCCTATGCGTCCCGCATCGGCGACGGCGACTACACACCCATCAGACCGACGAGGAAGTTCCGAGACGAGTTCTCAGACCTCGCGATCACCTTCAACAAGATGATGTGCGAGCTCAAAGGGCGGCAGGACCAGCTCATCCAGTCGGGGAAAATGGTGGCCGTCGGCACCCTGACCTCGGGCATCGCTCACGAACTTAACAACCCGATCAACAACATCGGTCTCAACGTCGAGGCTCTACTCGAAGACCTCGACGAGTACTCGGACGACGAAAAGCGGCGATTGCTCGAACAAATCTACACTCAGGTCGAACGGGCGGGCGCCACGGTACGCGACCTGCTCGATTTCACCCGCAAGGGCACCCCGGCGTTCTCCACCGTCTCGATCGCCGACATCATCGAGTCCACGGTCAAGCTGATCGGCAACGAACTCCATCTCAAGAGGGTCGATCTCGAGCTGGATATCGACGAGAGTCTCCCGGAGATCAACGGCAACCCCCGGAACCTTCAACAGGTGTTTTTGAACCTCTTCCTCAACAGCATCCAGGCGATGCCCAAAGGCGGCGAGCTGACGGTTCGGGTCACCCCGGACGACGGCTTCATCAGTGTCGAGGTTACCGATACCGGCAGCGGCATCGCCCCTGAGCACGTCGACAAGCTCTTCGATCCGTTCTTCACGACCAAGGAGTTCGGCGAAGGGACCGGGCTCGGTCTGTCGGTGTGTTATGGAATCATCGAGCGGCACAAGGGCACCATCACGATCGACAGCGAGCTGGGTGTCGGAACAGCCGTCACCATCCGCCTGCCTGTCGATGAGGGCTGACGCGGGGGGATCGCAATTGGATTTGTCGATCTATTTACCGGTGGCGGAGAATGCGGTCAGCATTCCCCTACTCCTCGGCCTCGGAGGTCTCGTGGGATTCCTGTCCGGGATGTTCGGTGTCGGTGGGGGTTTTCTGATGACCCCGCTCCTGATCATGATCGGCATCCCGCCGACGGTTGCCTGCGCCTCGGACTCGAATCAGATCGTCGCCGCCTCGGCGTCCGGGACCTATGCCCACGCCAAGGCCGGCATGGTGGACTTCAAGATGGGAACCCTCATGCTGATCGGCGGAATCGCCGGTGGGACGCTGGGCGTGTATGTGATCAAGATCCTTCGCGCGATGGGCCAGGCCGACCTCCTGATCCACGCCACCTACGTCCTGATGCTCGGCGGCGTCGGCAGCTACATGTTTTTCGAAAGCCTCGGCGACCTCCGGGGCACACGGAGCAGCCGGCTGAGCAAAGAGCGGGACGCTCGACCCTCGATCTACGCCCGTCTGGTTGGGCACCTGCCGTGGAAAGTCCACTTCTCCCGATCCAACGTCACCATCTCGGTCCTCATGCCATTGTTCCTCGGTGTGCTGGTCGGGGTGCTCGCCGCGATCATGGGCGTCGGCGGCGGCTTCATCATGGTGCCGATCATGGTCTATCTCCTCCGCATGCCGATGCACGTCGTGGTCGGCACGAGCCTCTTCCAGATTCTCTTTACGTGCATCAACGTGACCGTGCTCCAGGCGACAGTGAACCACACCGTCGATTTCGTGCTCGCGCTCATCCTCCTGACCGGATCCGTGGTCGGCGCGCAAATTGGCGCCAGGGTCAGCGAGCGGCTCAAGGGCGATCAGCTCAAGATCCTGTTGGCCATCATCGTGCTCGTGGTCTGCGTCCAGATGCTCCTTGGATTCCTGGTCGCTCCAGACATTCTCGTCGGTTTCAAGGGAGGGGGGTAGTGGATACTCCCAAGTCCTCCGGAGCGCGCGTCACGTTCGCAATGATCACCTCCGCCCTTGTGGTCGCGCTGGCGGTAGTTGCCGCACCCTCCGCCATGCCCCAGATCACATCGGGCGAACAGCTGCTGGTCGATCCGCCGGTGGTCACCGCCCGGCTCTTTTACCACGGCCAAACAGTGCGGGTCTCCGGCGCCATCCCTTCCGGCCACGAGGCGGCTGTCGTCATCAGTGACCAGGGTCATGGTGCCGTCGCTTTGAAAATCAAGGGTAGAATCTGGGGCGTACTGTGGGCCAACACCGGCGAGGTGAATCTCATCTCCGTACCGACTCTGTATCTGGCGGCGACCTCGACCGATCTCTCCAACCTAGGCGACGCCGCTGTGCTTGATCACCTCGCGATCGGGTACGACGCCCTCCAGTCGAGGTCTTTGATGTCGCCTGCCGGCTCTCCGGATGACCGCCATCGCCTCTTCATGGAGTTCGTCAAGCTGCAAGAACGAGGAGAGCTGTACGCGATCAACGAGGGTGGCGTCCACCTCGAGCTGGACAGCAGCGGTGACAACCGATTCTCGGCTGATTTCTTTTTCCCGCCCGACGTGCCCGTGGGAAGTTACGACGTGCGATTGCTGACCTTTGCCGAAGACGGCGGGACGCTCTTCGCCTCTTCCAAAATCACGGTCAACCAGGCCGGACTGGCAGCATGGATTTCGTCGCTTGCGCGGGAGCGCGGATTGTTCTACGGACTGCTGTCGGTGATTGTGGCGTTGGCCGCCGGTCTCATCACCGGTTTCGTCTTCGATCTCGGATCGAAGGGCGGCCACTGATGGCGAGGTCGTCTGAGAGAGCGCGAACGGGAACCAAATGCCCCGGTGGCTGAAGATCCTGGATGGACTCCGGCGACGGGACGACGCCGAAGTTCTCCGCGAACGGCTGGAAAGTTTCCGATCTCTTCTCGAGGCCAATAACCGCGTCCTGGAGCTGATGGCCGAGGCCGGCGAGATGCTCGGCGGCGAGTATGTCTTCGACACCCAATACCTCAAGACCCTGGCTACCGGTCTCGAGGAGGCGATGCATAGGGTCGTCTACCATCTCCAGGCCATCACAGGCCGCCGCAATCAGGACCTCTTCGATACGGTGTGGGTGATCGCAGGCGAAATACAGGCCGCGATCGAGTCGCGGCTGGTTGTCCCGAAGGGCGACCTCGTCATCCCCATCGATCGGATCGACCAGGAGCTGGCCGAGGCGGTCGGCGACAAGATGGCGCGCCTGGGCGAGATCAAAAAGCACCTCGGCTGCCGGGTCCCGGACGGTTTCGTGGTTTCGGCATACGCGTGCCAACAATTTCTGGAAGGCGTGGGCATCGACCCCACCTCGCCGGACAATCCGACCGAAACCTTGCGCGAGCTACGCCGCCGGGTCAGGGACGCGCCGTTGCCGAAAGAGCTCGCGCGCGACATCCGACAGGGTCTCAAGGCGCTCGACAGGAGCGGCGGTTGCGACCTCCTCGCGATCCGCAGCAGCGCCCTCGGCGAGGACGGTCAAACCAGCTTTGCCGGTCTCTATGAGACCGTGCTCGGGGTGGCGCCCGAAAACGCGCTCCACGCATACAAGCGGGTGGTCGCGAGCCTGTACAGCGACAACGTTGTGGCCTACCGGAGACGACGTGGATTGCCGCCGATTCAGGGTCTGATGCCGGTCGGCTTCCTGAAGATGATCCCCGCGCATGCCGGCGGGGTCGCCTACAGCCTCGATCCCACGAGGCCGGAGATGGATGTCATCGTGGTATCGGCGTCCCGCGGTCTCGGCAAGACCGTTGTCGAGGGTTCGGCGCCGGTCGACACCTTCGAGGTCTCCCGGCAACCGCCCCACGAGGTCACAGCGCGGAGGATCGCGAACAAGGAGGCGGCCTACGTGGCCGACCTCGAAATGGGTCTCCATCGGGTTTTGATCGCGGAGGCGGAGCGCAGAAGCCCGGCGATCACGGACGAGCAGATTGCGAAGATGGCCGCCGCCACGTTGATGATCGAACGGTATATGAAACGTGCTCAAGATATCGAGTGGACGGTGGATGACGAGGGTCGTTTGCACATCCTCCAGGTCAGACCCCTTCCACTCCCGGCAAGTGAACGACCCGTCGGGCGGATGATTCAAAACGCAGCCTCTCAATATCCGATTCTGCTCGATCGCCAGGGCGCCGTGGCCTGCCGGGGCATCGGCTTCGGTCGGGTCCATGTTGTCGATGATCATGGACCCACCGAACCGCCGCCCCGGGCGGTGTTGGTGGCCAGGACGTCGACACCAAGGCTCGCAGCGTCCCTGGCGGAGGCGAGCGCGGTGATCACCGACGTCGGCACCGCCACCGGCCATCTGGCGGCGATCGCCCGCGAGTTCAGGGTGCCAACCATCGTCGACGCGGGCGACGCCACCCGGGTTCTGGAAACCGGTTGGGAGGTCACGGTCGATGCCGAGGAGAACGTCGTCTACCGCGGAAGGGTCGACGAGCTTCTCCGCTTCCGGTTGATGCAGCAGTCCACGTTCGAGGAGCGGCTCGAGTTTCGGCTCTTGCGGAGGATCCTGCACAGGATCGCACCACTCAATCTCGTGGACCCCGAGTCGCCCGGTTTTACGGCCGCCAACTGCACCACCTACCACGACATCATCCGCTTCGCCCACGAGGAGGCGGTGCGGGAACTTATCAGCGGGCGCTGGGTCCGTACCCCGCGCGGTGAATCGGCAGTTCGGCGGTTGATCCTCGAAATCCCGCTCGACCTGGTTCTGATCGATCTTGGCGACGGTCTCCGGCAGGGGCTCGGAACCCGGGATGCGGAGGTTGACGATATCGAATGCGCTCCACTGCGGGCGCTGCTCCAGGGCCTCCTCAGCGAGGGCGCGTGGGCCACCGATCCGGCGGACATGGATCTCGAGGGTTTCATGGCAAGCGCGACCCGGGCCGGGGCGTTGACCGGTCCGCTCGCCACGCGACCCGAGCAAAACCTGGCCATTCTCTCCGACGAGTACCTCCACCTCAATCTCAAGCTCGGATATCACTTCAACATCGTGGACTGCTATCTGGCGGATCAACGCAATCACAACTACATTTACTTTCGTTTTGCCGGCGGGGTCACCGAGATCACGCGCAGGTCGCGGCGGGCCGTGGTGTTGAGAAGAATCCTCGAGAAGTTCGACTTTGTCACCGAGGGCTCGGGGGATCTGGTGATCGGCAGGATCAAGAAGATCTCACGCGACGAGATGGTGGACCGTCTGCAGATGGTGGGGCGACTGATCGGTTTCACTCGTCAGCTCGACATCCTGCTGCGCGACGACGCGCTCGTCGATCGATCGGTCAATCTTTTCCTCCAGAAGGTGTACGATGAATCCGGAAAGTGAACCGGCCGATCGGTGAAGCGTGCCGGGTCGACGCCGCGCGGCCCGCGGTAGACGCCCGCTGAGGTGATTGGTTTCGCGCGCGTCAGGAGGTCGGAATGAGTCAACAAGGAGAGGTGCTGGTGTTGGATGACGAGCCGATCGTCTGCGAGCGGCTCATGCACCATCTGGAGAAGCATGACTTTTCGGTCGAGACCTTCACCGAAAGCCCAAAGGCCATCGACCGTTTGGCCGAGAAAACCTTCGACGTGGTCGTAACAGACCTCAAAATGCGTGGTCCGACCGGTCTCGAAATCCTTCACTATGTTCGGGATCACCAGCCCGGCACTCAGGTGATCATCATCACCGGTTTTGCCTCGATCGATTCCATGCGCGAGGCGGAGTACGGCGGTGTCTTCGAGTTTGTTCCGAAACCGTTTCAAATGGAGCGGTTGACGTCGCTGGTGAAAAAAGCATCTCGAAAGGCGAGGAAAGAACACCCCAAAGAGAGAGCATGATGGCATCAGAGAAGACAGTCGTGATTCTGGACGACGAGCCGATCGTCTGCGAGCGCCTCAAACCCGCGCTCGAAAAGGCCGGTTTCACGGTTGAGGCATACACAACAGGTCAAGAGGTCATCGACCGGTTCACCGAGCAGCGATTCGACGTGCTTGTGACCGATCTGAAGATGCAGCAACCCGACGGGCTCGAAGTCATGAAGTTCGTCAAGGAGCAGTCGCCGTCCACCAAGGTCATCATCATCACCGGTTACGCCACGGTGGATACGGCCCGCAAGGCGATGAAGGGCGGGGCGGTAGACTTCATTGCCAAACCGTTCAAGATCAGCCAGCTCAGGGATCTCATCATCAGCGTGACGGAGGACGCCGACGGCTGATCCTCAGAAATAGGGGCGCGGATCCACGGCGTGGCCGTCGTGCCGGACCTCATAGTGGAGGTGGTAGCCGGTCGCATTTCCGCTCTTGCCGACGGCGCCGATCACCGCTCCCCTGCTGACCTTCTTCCCCTTCTTCACCTCGATATGTTTGAGATGGGCATAGCGGGTCTGCCACCCCCCACCGTGGTCGATGATCACAAGCCGTCCGAAGTCACCCGAGCGCCCCGCAAAGCTGACGACGCCATCCGCCGTCGCCTTGACCGGCGTGCCGGCCGGCGCCGACAGATCGATCCCCTCGTGGTGCGACCTCCCGCGCGGAACGCCGAACTCGGAGGTCACGACCGCCGAACTGCAGGCCACCGGCCAACCGGAGGGAACGTTCTCAACCTCAGCGGCTCGCCGGCCGCTCGCGCAACCCAGGACACCCAGGATGAGGATGGCTGCTCCGACTCGCTTCATAGATCCAGGATACTCACCCCGGTACCGTTCCTCGAACGCAGCATGTGCGGCCGAGACGGCCGCACCACAAGGCGAGCGCGGCTGCGGAGGGCGATCAGGGCTGCCGATCGCCAGAATTTTGAAACCAAACAGACCTCGGGTGCGAACTTGATGTTCGAGGGAGATGTCGGCAATGATCAGAGGTTCGTACGTCTCCGGTTAGCTCAGGTTACTCCTCTATTGGTTCCGAAAAATCGTGGTGGCGGGTCCTTTAGGGCCCGCCCCCAAGACGTTGAAAGCCTATCCAGATTGAGGTCTGGTTCGGGTTACGGCGTATCAACCACCACGGTTTCAAGCGCGAGCTCGATCATCTCGTCGAAGGTGGTCTGACGCTCCTCGGACGACAGCGCTTCTCCGCTCCGGATGTCGTCGCTGACCGTACAGATGGCGAGCGCCGCGGCGCCGAGCTCGGCGGCGAGCGTGTAGATACCGGCGGTCTCCATCTCGACGCCGTAGACGCCATACCTCGCCATCAGATCGAAGAGCTCGGGTTTGGGCGTGTAGAACAGATCGGCCGAGAACACCCCACCGACGTGGAAGCTGAGCTGCTTCTTCTCGGCAGCCCGCACCGCCTTTCTCAGGAGATCGAAATCGGCGATCGCCGCCAGATCATAACCGTCGAATCGCGTGCGGTTGACTCCCGAATCGGTCGACGCCCCCATCGCGATCACGAGGTCCCGAAGCTTGACGGAGGGATGGACCGTGCCGCAGCTACCGACCCGGATAAGGCGCTTGACGCCGTAGTCCTGAATCAGCTCGGCACAGTAGATCGAGGCCGAAGGGATGCCCATGCCGTGAGCCATGACCGAGACCGGATGCCCCCGATACGTCCCGGTAAAGCCCAGCATGTTGCGGACATCGGTGACCTGGCGGGCGTCTGAGAGGAAGCTCTCCGCGATGTACTTCGCCCGCAGCGGATCGCCCGGCATGAGCACCGTGTCGGCGAAATCCCCCGGATCGGCATTGATGTGAATGGCAGCCATCGAACCTCCATCTGCTCGACTGGAATCCTACTCGATCCAACCTCCCGCCGACCTCTGATTCTGCTATTCTCGACCGCGGTCAATGTTGTGGACATCATTTTACCGACGAAAAGGGAGGTCAATCATGGAGAAGGTATTCGTCCGGCGCCTGTTCGGCGTCATCGTTCTCACTGTGCTGGTGGCCGCGCCGGGGGCACTCTCCTTTGCCCAGGAGGCGCCCGCAGAGGATCAACCCGGCGTACCCGAAGAGGAGATGGAGATACCGGTCGCGGTCGGTGAGATCACCGTCACCGCCCAGAAGCGAGAGGAAAACATCCAGGATGTGCCGGTGTCTGTTTCGACCCTCCAAGGCGAGGATCTCAATATCATCACAACCGGCGGCACGGATGTCCGGGCCCTTTCGGCCCGCGTACCGAGCCTGATCATGGAGTCCTCGTTCGGCCGCGCCTTCCCGCGCTTCTACATCCGCGGCCTCGGCAACACGGACTTCGACCTCAACGCATCGCAGCCGGTGTCGATGGTGGTCGACGAGGTGGTCCTCGAAAACCCGGTCGTCAAGGGCATGCCGCTCTTCGACCTCGACCGGGTCGAGGTGCTGCGCGGACCACAGGGGACGCTCTTCGGACGCAATACGCCCGCCGGTATCGTCAAGTTCGAAACCGTCAAACCGTCACAGGATTTCGACGCTTTCGTGCGGGCGTCCTACGGTACGTATTCCACGACAGACGTTCAGGCTGCGGTCGGTGGCTCGCTCGGAGGGGGCTTTTCGGGGCGTGCCGCATTTTTGTATCAAGGCCGTTCCGACTGGGTGGACAATGACTTCGAGGGTGGCGATGATCTCGGAGGCTACCAGACGACCGCCTACCGCCTGCAGCTCCTGTGGGAACCGAACGAGAAGTTCTCCGGTCTCTTCAAGGTGCACGGCTGGGAGGTGAGCGATGGTACTGCGCGGATCTTCCGTGCCAATATCATCGAGCCCGGGACCAGCAACCTCGTCAGCGGATTCCAGCAGGATCACGTCGCGTTGGATGGCCTCAACACGCAGGAGATCACCTCCCGTGGCGGCCTGCTGCGGCTCGAGTATGACTTCGGCGCCGCCACCCTGGTGTCCGTCACCGGCTACGAGAGCATCAGAGACATGTACAGCCGCGGCGATATCGACGGCGGCTACGGCGCCGCCTTCCTGGGCGAGGGCAACTTCGGCCCCGGATTCATCCCCTTCCCATCGGAGTCGGCGGGCGGCATGCCAAAGCTCGACCAGTGGACCCAAGAGTTCCGGATCGCCAGCAACGGCGGTGGCGCCGTCAACTGGCTCGCCGGATTCTTCTACTTCAACGAGGAAGTCAACATCGACAACTTCAGCTACGACACCCTGGCGCCGGGAAATCCCCAGAACGCCCTCGCGCAGCAGTATCAGAAGACAAAGGATTACGCCCTCTTCGGATCGCTCACATGGTCGGTTTCGGACACGTGGGATCTCGCCGGTGGTCTGCGGTACTCGAACGACGACAAGGACTTTTGGGTCGCCATGCCGCAAAGCCTCCCCTGGATTCCACCCTTGGAGGGGAAGATCACGAAGCAAGTGAGCGACAGCTTTGTGAGCTGGGATCTCAGCGCCACATACAAGGCCAGCCGGGATGTCAATGTCTACGGCCGCCTCGCCACCGGGTTCCGCGCCCCGTCCATCCAGGGCAGAATCACATTTTGTCCCGTGCCGGAAGAATGTGTGACGACGGCCGACACCGAACAGAACACCTCGTTCGAAGTCGGCGTGAAGTCGATTCTGGCGGACAACAAGTTACGCCTCAATCTGACCGCCTACATCTTCGAGATGACCGACCAGCAGCTGACCGCGGTCGGCGGCGAGTTCAACGCCGCGACCCTCTTGAACGCCGACAAAACTAAGGGCCACGGACTCGAGGCCGACATCGAGTACATCCCCTCCGGCAACTGGATGATGACCTTCGGAGCGAGCTGGAACCCGACCGAAATTGTCGATTCGGGTCTGACGGTTGCCCCGTGCGGCGGCGGATGCACGGTGACCAACCCGATCAACGACGACGGCCTCGCCTTGATCAACGGCAACTCCCTGCCCCACGCTCCCGAGTACATCGCCAACGGCATCATCAACTACCAGTCGGATCCGGTCAACAAGAGCTTCTTCGGCTCGCTCGACTTTGCCTACCATAGCGACAAGCACTTCTTCCTCTATGAGTCGAAGGAGTTCAACAGCGATGCGTTCGAGCTCGGGATGCGGCTGGGCTACGCCTGGAATCAAACCAAATACGAGGTAGCCATCTTCGGCCGCAACATCCTGGATGCCGAGATCATCCGCAACGGGATCGACTTCAACAACCTGACCGGAATGATGAACGACCCGAGGATCATCGGCGTCGAGTTCGCCGCCAAGTTCTAAGCGCCAACCGAATTCTTCGACCTGAACCGCCCCCTCCAACCGGAGGGGGCTTTTTTGTCGCCTGAAAGAACGTCCACGGTTCTCCTGTTACCATCGCTCCGGGAGGGGCACATGACGAAACGACTCGATTCTCACCCCACACTCGTTACTGCCGCTGCAACCTGCCTCGTCATGACCGCGCTCGCCTGCGGCTCTCCAACACAGCAGGCCGACATCGGATCGACCCGTCCGCCGGACATCGTCGTCTTCCTCGCCGACGACCACAGTCAATGGGCCTCCGGTCCCTATGGCAACGAAGAGGTCGAAACGCCGACTCTGGACACCTTGGCGGCCGCCGGGGTGCTGATGGCCGACGCCACCACCCCGGCGCCCGTATGTTCGCCGGCGAGGGTGAGCCTGATGACTGGCCGGACTCCCTCACAGCACGGGGTTCACGATTTCCTGTCAGAGCGGCCCGATTTCGACCACGACTGGTTGGCTGGAGAAATGCTGCTCCCCGAGATCCTCCAGCAGGCGGGTTACCGGACCGCGCTGATCGGCAAGTGGCATTGCAGCGCCACAAGCGTCGAACCGGCGAGGGGATTCGACCGCTGGCTCAGCTACGACCAGGGTCCGGAAGACTGGCCGAACCAGTACCTTCACAACGGCAAAGTGTATCTGTCCGACCAGGGATCACCGATCAGCGTTGACGGCTTCCAGCTCGAGCATCTGGGGCGCACGGCACGGGGGTTTATCGAATCCGGTGACCCGGAGCAGCCCTACTTTTTGGTCTTCGCGCCTACCGATACCCACGAGCCGATCACCGGACACCCGGAAGAGTGGGTCGAGAGATACCGCAACGCCGACTTAAACTTCGTACCCGCCGGTGAGACGTCACCTTTTCCCACGGCCTATCCGGCCGCAGTGGCGCCCGACAACCTCCACGAGACCCTCGCCCAGTACTACGCGGCGGTCAGCCATCAGGACGCCGAGCTGGCGAAGATCCTCAACCTGATCGAGGCCCGCAGCGGGTTGGATAACACCTTCGTGATCTACACCTCCGACCACGGCATGATGGTCGGCCAGCACGGCCTGATCGGCAAATCGAATGCGACTCTCCCGCAAAACCTATATGAGGAGTCGATCCGCGTGCCGATGATTCTGAGCTGGCCGGTTGGAATTCCCGAGGCCGGAATCACCCTCCATCTGCCGTTCGATCACCTCGACCTCTTCCAGACGATTCTCGACGCGGCGGGTGTCGAGCTTCCCGAGGATTTGCAGCGGCGGATCGACAGCCCCGGCCGGAGCCTGCTTCCCATGCTTCGCAAACCCGAAACCGAGTGGCGGCGCTATCGGTTCACCGAGTACGGCAACGCCCGACAGATCAACGACGGCCGCTACAAGCTCGTCCGGCGATACCCGCCGCTCGACCCGCTCTTCGGTGACGAGCTCTACGACCTCGAGACCGACCCACGCGAGACCGTCAACCTGGTGGACGACCCCGACTACCGCGAGATTGGCGAGGAGCTGAGCTCCGCCCTCGACCGGTACTTCGAGCGTTACGAAGTTCCGGAGCACAGCGGCCGCACCGTGATGGACCAGCCGCCCTGCAATGGCATGGAGCCGTGGAGTAAGTTGGCGGATCGCCTGGCTGCCGAAGGTGAATGAAGTTGGCACCAAGCATCGTCGTTTTCGCATTGTGTCTGATGGGGGCCTCCCTAACAGCCGCCCAAGAGGGCGAGTCGCAAGCGCCACAGACCTACAAGGAACAGTATGAGCGACAGCAGAAGAAGACCAAACAACCGATCGAGTATCCGTGGTTTGTCGGCGGCGCCGTTGGTTTTGCGTTCGGCTCCGAGACCAGCTATGCCGAGTTCTCGCCGATCTTCGGCTACCGGATCTCCCAAAAATTCCAGCTCGGCGCCAGCCTGACCTTCCGCTACCGCAAGGACACGAGGTATGAACCGGACCTCTCCACTACGGATTTCGGCGGATCCATCGTGGGCCGCTACTTTTTCTTCAATCCATTGTTTCTTCAGGCAGAGGTCGAACGACTCGGCTGGGACTACGTCGCCAGGACCGACAACGGGTTCGAAACCATCAACTCGACCTACACCGGTCTCTACGCCGGATTCGGTTTCGTTCAGCAGGCCGGCAAACGCTCCGCGATGTACATGTCGTTTCTGTGGGACTTCGCCTACCGCAGCGACGAACCGAGCCCCAACACCCACCCGTGGCTCATCCGTATCGGTTTTGGCTTTACGTTTTGACCCCAATGTGACTGTGCAGCCGGGACGGCTGCGCCACAACACCGAACCCGGACCTTTGTGGTGCGGGCGTCCCGCCTGCACATGGCGACGTCAAGTAAACAGCAGCCGGTCTGGCAGAGGGGCCACGTAGGAGCTAAAGAGGATCAGGGGAACCGGCGAGCGCCCGCCACCTGCACTCGCGGCCCGTTGCCGAGCACTCGAACCCGACCCACGAGCGTCCGTCCCCAGGTATCGGTGAGAACCGTGCGGAGAAGCTGATCGACCCCCGAATCAGCGCCCGACCAGACCGCGATCTCGCTTTCCTCAATGTTGTCGACCCCGTCAGCGATCGCCACCACGTGCCCGGCGCGGCGGGGAATCGCCTCCAGACGCCAGCTTCTAAGCGCCGGTGCGCCGAGGCTGAAGAGGCCGACGGTGCCAGTCAGGGCGGTCGGTGACACCGGAGGACTGTCGGGCGGATTCGCAATGAACGTTACGGCGATCACGCCGTCGCCGCCGAGCGCCGGGGTCGTGTTCACCGGTGTCTGATCGGCCAGGAGGCGACCGCGATCGTAGGCGCCGAAGCGGGTAAAGGCGCCCGTCGGATCCTCCGGGTATGGGTCGGCCACGCTGTCGTGGAGCTCGATGGTGCCCTCGTCGGCGGCCTCGATCGTACAGGTGACGGTTGAATCCGAGAGCGCGATCTGGGAGTGGTCACGGACGCCGAGAAAACCGCCGCTGCCGTCGACCGCCGTCCGCTCGACCCTGACCCTGGATCGGCCGAAGCTCAGGATCTCACCAACCACGGAGTCGCGCACAGAAACCACGGCATCGACCTGAGGGTAGAGATTCCAAGTGTCGATCGAGGCGTTGACCAGGCTGAGCTCCTGGTTGAAAACGAGCTCGGTCGAAGCATAGGTTCGACCATTCACCAGATCGGCGACGGTCGCCGATTCCGGCAGGTAGAGCCCGACCACCACCCAGTTATCTTCCGGAATGTCACGCAGGGTCAGGCGGCTGTTCTCGCGCACCAGCATCGGCCACAGCATCGCCTCGCACCGTTCGACGACCACGCTTTGCGCGATGCCCTCTGCGCCGGGAGGTGGAAAGGTCCAGTGCGAAACAAAGCCCGGCATCGGCGGCGTGTACTCGGCGACCGAGCCGCTTGGAAACTCCACCCACACCCAGATCCGGCCGTTGCCGGGGGTGCGGGGAATGTCGGCAAGCTCCATCGTCGAGTCGTTTTGGACGATGACCTCGAAGTTGCCGTCGAGCCGGCTTCCGTTCAGGCGGGCGGTGTCGAAGGACACGAGCTGGACGTCATCGAAGTCCGTGTCCTCAATCGTCATTTCGGCTTCACCACCGATCACCAACCCGTGCTGCACGCCGTTCGGCACCCGGTAGTCGCAACCGACGACCTCGATCGAGGCGTTCTCGATGCCGGCAAAAACGTACTGGCCGTGGTATGTGCTCATGAACTGGATGACCGAGTTTTCGAGCCTGACAGAGGCGTTGCCAACGGCCCACAGATTCCCCGTAATTCGCAGCCCCGGCGCCGGAAGATCACTGACCGTCAACGAGCCGTCGCCGGCAACGATGACATCCCCCACGTCCGTAGGTTCGGTGATCACCACGTCGCCGGTGATGATCCAGGGTTCGGCCGCGTACGCAGAAAACCACCACACCGCAAAGACGGCGATCAGCGAGATGGTAAGGAATGGGCGTCGCATCGAAGGTCTCTCCTTATGCTACCAGCCGCGCCGGGCGCTCCGCCTAGCCCGCACTTCTCACCGGTTTCGTAGCGAGGGCGGCGAAGCGCAAGTATCCGCTGGGTTTGTCGCGAATCGGGCGACGTAGTCGTAGTCGCGCTACGTCGAGGAGCACGATTTGA
>Ga0209013_10001005_pt1 | contig 26045 bp, 19 predicted proteins | sample Cruoilmetagenom2_FD_187291 | JGI IMG/M metagenome (GOLD analysis project Ga0209013, IMG submission 187291) | Oil polluted marine microbial communities from Coal Oil Point, Santa Barbara, California, USA - Sample 2 (SPAdes) (version 2) | ecosystem: Environmental > Aquatic > Marine > Oil seeps ...
GTGTTTATGTCAAGGAAGAGAAAATTGCGTCCGTCGGCCTGCGGGTGCGACGGGGGCGAACCTTCCACGGTCTGGCCTTTAATGTCGACATGAACCTGGAGCCGTTCCAAAGAATCAATCCCTGTGGTTACGAGGGCCTCGTGGTTACTCAACTCAGCTCATTTTCGTCCATTGTTTTCAGCGAAGTCGAAAACCGGCTGGTGGACAGCATTACGGAGCAACTGGGGTATAGTGAAGTCATCAGGCCTAATGATCAAAGTGGGATGATTTCAGGAATCCAGGGAGAAATTTGAATTGAGTCAGGGTGATAAACAGGCTGACAAGATCACCATCCGGGTTGGTGGGGCAAAGGAACTTGGCGCTGAGAAAATGTCGCGAAACACGGCTAATTTCGACACCGATGCTCCGCACTTGCGTAAGCCACCGTGGATTCGCGTGCGCCTGCCTGCGGGTAATGCTGTAGCGGATCTGAAATCGAGACTCAGAAACCGGGATTTGGCCACAGTCTGCGAGGAAGCAACCTGCCCTAACATCCACGAGTGTTTTTCCAAGGGTACGGCCACGTTCATGATCCTTGGTGAAGTCTGCACCCGGCGTTGTTCCTTCTGTGACGTGGCTCACGGCCGCCCCTTGCCGGTGGACGAAAATGAGCCTGACCGCCTGGCTAAAACCATTGATGACATGAAGCTGAAGTACGTTGTAATCACCTCGGTAGATCGCGATGACCTCAGGGATGGCGGCGCCGGTCATTTCGCCGCATGCATAGACCGGATTCGAGAGCTCAGCCCCGGTGTCCGGGTGGAGATCCTGGTGCCGGATTTTCGTGGCAAGGGTAAAATTGAACGGGCGCTGGAAATCCTGTCCACGTCCCTGCCGGATGTTTTCAATCACAATCTCGAAACAGTGGATTCCCTGTACCGCAACGTCCGCCCCGGGGCGGACTACCAGTGGTCGCTTGATCTGCTGGCCCGGTTCAAACAACAGCATCCGGATATACACACCAAGTCAGGCATCATGCTGGGCCTGGGCGAAAACCAAGAGCAGGTTGAAAAGACCCTCAGGGACCTGAGAGATCACAAGGTGGATATGATCACCATAGGCCAGTACCTGCAACCCACTGCGCACCACCACCCGGTGATGCGTTACTGGACGCCCAAAGAATTCGAAAACCTGGCTGATTTTGGCTACGGGCTTGGATTTACCCACATGGCTTGTGGGCCCCTGGTAAGGTCCTCCTACCACGCTGACCTGATGGCGAAAGAATCAGGTCTGGCTTAGCTGTAAATTCCAGCAACCTTGTTCACATGGGGTGAAAAAGCATGCTACTCGATGCCCCCACCGCTCAAGGAATTCCCATTAGAGCTTGCCAGTTTTCATCGTTCCGGTGAGCCGGCAAAGATTACCGTTCAGCCTGTTTTTGGCAGGATTTTGAACCTGTGCATTGAATTCTTTGTCTGAAACATGCATTAATAGGGGTTCCCACAAGCATGCAAATGCTGAAAAGGGTGGTTTCCAGGTTATTTCAGGAGTTTTTACGTGAGACGCATATCGATTCTAATTATATTCTTGCTGGTCAGTTTACCGGCATTGGCAGCGGTGGATGCGGGTACGTCTCTGGCCCTCGAGCCCAGCATAGATCAACGCTACGCCACCAACCTGGCCACGAAGTTCCTGACCAACTGGCATTACAAGGATACGCGCCTGGACGATGAGCTTTCGAGCGAAATATTCGACGGATACCTCGAACTCCTGGATCCCAACCGGGTTTATTTTCTCGCACCGGATATCGAGGCGTTCGAGCGCTATCGAAGCGGTTTGGATGATGCACTCCGGCACTCCGACCTGTTGCCGGCCTACGAAATATTCAATATCTATGTAGAGCGTGTCAGGCAGCGCGTCAATTATTCCCGCTTGCAGGTCAAACAGCCGTTTGATTTCACCATAGACGAGTATTATCCGTATGATCGCGAGGATGCAAACTGGGCTCAAACCACGGAGGAGCTGGATGAGTTGTGGCGTTTGCGCGTCAAAAACGATTACCTCCGCCTGAAGTTGACCGACAAGGAAGAAGCGGCCATTGTAGAAACACTGTCCGAGCGATACGACAATCTGGAACGCAGAATCAATGAGCTTAATACGGAAGATGTATTCCAGTTTTTCATGAATGCATTTGCTCAATCCATTGAACCGCACACGGCCTACCTTTCTCCAAGGACTTCCGCGAATTTTGAAATCTCGATGAAGTTGTCATTGGAAGGTATTGGCGCTCTGCTGGGACGGGAGAGTGAGTACACCACGATTTCAAGAGTCGTAGCGGGCGGTCCTGCTGCGCAAGACGGGCGCCTGAAGGCCGGCGACCGTATTACTGCTGTCGGCCAGGGCCGGGAAGGCAAAATGGTTGATGTCATTGGCTGGCGCGTCGACGATGTGGTGGATCTGATTCGCGGTCCCAAGGACACGGTCGTACGACTCGAGGTCCTGCCGGAGGATGTAAGCATCAGCGGTCCCACCAGCGTCATCGACATCGTGCGCAACGAGGTTAAGCTGGAAGAACAAGCGGCCAAGAGCGAAATCATCGAATTGCCGGTAGAGGGTTCCGACAACGAAGTGGTTAAAATTGGCGTGATCAACCTGCCGGTTTTCTACCTCGATTTCAACGGCCGGGCAACCAACAAACCGGATTACCGTTCCAGCACGCGTGACGTGCGCAAGCTCATTGCGGAGCTTGAAGAACAGGGCGTGCAAGGAATCGTAGTTGACCTGCGTAACAATGGTGGTGGCTCGTTGCTGGAAGCGACTACGCTTACCGGCCTTTTCATTGATATGGGCCCGGTTGTGCAGGTGCGCAATTCCAGCGGCCGCATATCGCTGGAAGAGGATGTTGAGCCAGGCATGGCCTGGGAAGGTCCACTGGCAGTACTGGTAAACCGCTACAGTGCTTCGGCATCGGAAATTTTTGCTGCGGCCATCCAGGACTACGGTCGTGGACTGGTGGTTGGTGAACCTACCTTTGGCAAAGGCACTGTGCAGAGCCTGCTGGATTTGGATGATTATGCACCTTCCGATACGCCGGGCATGGGTCAATTGAAAATCACCATGGCCCAGTTCTTCCGCGTCAATGGAGGCTCAACACAGAATCGTGGTGTTGTGCCTGATATCCGATTCCCCTCAGCCGGCGATCCGGACGATTACGGAGAGCGCGCGTATGATAATGCGCTGCCATGGACCAGCATCGACTCCGCTCGATTCGATCCCAGTGGCGACCTTAGCCACATGGTGGCCGTGGCCGACGACCGTTACCAGGGCCGTATTGGAGACAACCAGGAATTCAGCTGGTTGCTCAGCGACATCGATGATTACAATACTCATTCGAAAGAAAAAAAGGTGTCCCTGCTGGAGTCCGTCGGCCGCGAGAAAATGGCTGAAGACGAAACCCTGCGCACGGAACGTAAAGCCAAGCGGAACACGCTGGAATCCGGGTTGAGCGCTGAAGATGCGCTGGCTGAAGCGTCAATTTCCGAAACGTCGGGCGACTCTGCAGACGCCAGTGCAGTGGACGGCGCCAAAGTAGGTGATGATACTGTGGGTGATGATGAAGAGGGCGATGAAGAAGAGGGTGATGAAGAAGAAAACAGGTCTGATTTCCTGCTTCGCGAAACAGCCCGGATCGTGGCGGATGTTGCTGAACTGGAATCTAACGAAGAATTGTTGAAGCGACGGTTCTCCCAATTGAATGCTGAATCTCCTGAGGATCAAAAGATCAATTGATTGACATTGATGTACATCAACCCGGGAATGTGCAGTCCATGCTGAAATGATTCTTTTTTGCGGAAAAATTAATACAGGGGTTTTTCAAATAGCCAGTCAATAGGTTGGCTGTTAAAGACAAGCCAGAATGTATTCCGTCAAATAGACTTTGGTTCAAATTCCTTGATGGTGGAAAAATGAACACAGTTGCTGAACTAACCCCCAGAGAATATTACCGTTTGCCCTGGTCCCTGACCGACAATGCTATTTCCTGGCTTGAGGTGACCGACGACTGCAACCTGGAATGTGAAGGCTGTTACCGCCCGCACATTAAAAACCACAAGTCCCTGGCCCAGATTGCCGAAGAACTGGCCGTATTCAAACAGCGGCGCAAAAGCGACTGCATGAGTCTCGCCGGCGGTGATCCCCTGATGCACCCACAGATTGTCGATATTGTGAGAATGGTGAAGGATGCCGGCTGGAAGCCCATCGTCAATACAAACGGGCTGGCCCTGGGCAAAAAATTGTTGAAAAAGCTGAAAGACGCCGGTGCTTATGGTTTCACCTTTCACATCGATACCACCCAGGTCCGTTCCGATTCAAAAGCGGCCACTGAAAAAGAGCACAACGCCCTTCGTCTGAAATTCGCACAAATGCTCGCCGAAGAGGGCGGGCTGTCCTGTTCCTTCAACCAAACTGTGTCTGTCGATACGCTGGATCAGGTCAAAGACGCTATGGCCTGGGCTCAGCAATACCCGGACATTGTTCACACCATGGTGTTCATCCTGTTCAGAACACCCGAACTGTTTACCTCAGCCGACATTGACGGAGAATTTGAAATCCACGCCAACGGCCGGCCGGTCGATATCAGCAATACTTATGAAAAGCCTGAATGGGGAGGCGATTCGCTGTTGAAGGCGAAAGACGTGGTCGCCAAGATTCGTGAACTGGATCCCGACTATCAACCGTGCGCGTATTTGAGCGGTGATCAAGACCCCAATGCAACCAAGTGGCTGCTGGCCTCGCGCCTAGCCAGTAAAAAACGCGGATTCGGCTACGTGGGACCCAGATTCATGGAGGCCATCCAGGCCGGTCATCATTTTTTCAAAGGCACGTGGTTGAGTTATTCACCGCCCAAAAACAATCGCCAGGGCCGCATGACAATGTCCTTTTTCTCACTGATAGATCGTCGCGTACGTGCTATTGCAAAACGCTACCTGGTGAACCTGTTGAAAAATCCATCATCAATTTTCGATCGCGTCCACTTGCAGTCATTTATGATCATTCAGCCAATCGATGTCTTGCCTGATGGGCGTATGAGCATGTGTGACGGCTGCCCCGACATGACGGTGCACGAGGGCGAGTTGTACTGGAGTTGCCGTCTTGAAGAGATCAAGGAATACGGTTGCTTCTTACAGGCCAGCAGAACAAACGGCTGCGCCGCTGCGCGCACCCACTAGCCTTCGTCGAACCAAAAACTCAAGTCACGGTCGAGTAGCCGTGACAGGTGCATGACGTCCGGTCGCAAGGTCTCACGCACCACTTCCGCCATCTGAGGTGTGAGGAGCGCCGGTGACGTCGGGACTTTATTCAATTTCGTCACCCGCTTGATAAAGCCCGGGCGTCTTGAGCCATCCGCGTTGTACTTGCGGGCACGTTGCTGGAGCGTCTCGAATGTCTTTCCGCCGCTCGTAGCGGGTACAAAGAGCAATCTCTGCAGCCAACGATATCGATACATCTGGCTCCCGAATCTTCTCTCAAACTCCGTCTGGCCGTCGTAATCGACGTTTATAAACTCAAGGATGCGCCGATAAACACCGAGCGGGTCAGCCTTGAGATCATCAAAAACGATGACCTGCGACCGATCACGCCCCGCCACGTCAAAAAGCCGCTCCACCTGAACGCCGAATTTAGCGGCTCGGCTATACATCAGCAAGCGGGCGTCCAGGCAACGCTTCGGGACATTCTCACCCTGCTCACGCAACGGTTCGAGTTCCCAGGCCCTGGCGAAATCCGGCTCGTCCTCCTGCAGCAGGAACTGCATCCGTAAGTGATAGGACGGCAGCATCGCAAGCGGGTTACGCACAAGCACAATAAACCGTGCATCCGGATTGAGGTGGTTGATCCGTTCAATGACTCCCGGAAGATACAGGTACGATACCGATCCTTCGCCCATCGCTTGATGTGGTTCGGCATAATGGCTGAAACATCGGCCCAGATAATCCCGCTTGAGCTCGTCGGCGGAAGGGTCGTGATCCAGCCGCGCAAAGTAGTGGGGCTCCTTCGGCCTCGAGAAACATATCTGCGGGTTGCGCGCGAGGTAACGGCAGATCGACGTCGTCCCGCAGCGTGGTGCGCCTACGACAAAAAAATTCGGGAATGGGAGTGATAGCTTCACACCGCAAAGTTTACCAAATCTGAATCATCCGAAAGATATTTACGCCATCCCGCCGTAATGTATGCCGCTGGGATCTGCCATGTCGCGCTTGAAATTTAAGCATGGTCGCACTGTGATTACGAGGCAGATCAAAGACAAAAGCCGGAAAAACGTTCATAATGCCCGATCTTTTTACGTACAACCGGAGAACGACACTTGTGAATATCAAATCTATCCTGATAGCTGCAGCGCTCGCGCTATCAGTATCTGCTATATCAGCCGAGCAGGCCGCCGGCAGCGATAAGCCTTCCATATCCGCCAGCCAGGCTGTGAAAATGACAGCGGTTGTGGAAGCCATCGACTACGAAACCCGCAAAGTGGTTCTGCGCGGACCTGAAGGAAACACCAGGACCATCACGGCCAGCCCTGAGGAACAAAACCTGGACCAGGTAAAACCGGGTGACCTGGTAAACGTGGAATTTATCCAAAACATCAGTATCGAGGTTTTCGCCAACGATGGAACGGAGCCTGGAACAGGATCCATGTCAGCCGTAGGCCGTGCCGAAAAAGGTCAGGAACCTGGCATGGCAGCCATGGATACAAAGATTGTTACAGCCATTGTGGAAGCTATCAATATCGAAGCCAACACCTTCAAGTTGCGCTGGCCGGACGGCAATATCGCTGAATACAAAGCCCGCGATCCTGAAAATCTCAAGAAGGCGGACGTGGGTGACCTGGTAGTCATCAGTTACACCGAGGCCATTGCCGTATCGGTTGAAAGCGCTCCCGGCGAATAGCCTCAAGGGCGGGATTTCATCAAAATGATCTGAAGCGGGCCCATTCGGGCCCGTTGTTTTTTGAGGTTTGATTTAATTCTCATTCTCAATCCAAGCAAATGGCTTTCAAATACTAAGCTGGATTTATTTACTGATTTTACCGAAGACTTCCGGTAATACCGTGCCCTGGGCTGAAGCCGGTGGCGACATACCCAGCAGTGCCGATAGCGTAGGCGCCACGTCAGCGGGTTGAATACGGCGATAAACCATTTTTGCATTCATCCCTGCTCCTGCAAAAATCACCGGTACGTGGGTATCGTAATTCCACGGCGATCCATGCATGCCAGCGACGGGTCCCTTATCGAAATTGAACCAGTATGGATCCTGAACGATGTAGATATCACCTGCTCGAACCGGGTGAATATTGTTACGAACCTGGTGCAAAAGCTTTGAATCCGGTGATTGTTCGACATCTGCAGGCGTAATAGCGAGGTATATACCACGCTCACGGGTTAACGCCCGTGCCATGGCTGAGGCCACTTGCTCCTTTTGAAGTCCAGCGGCTGAAATTACGTCCTCGTCCAGGTACAAAAAAGGCCGATAGTAAAACTTTACCAGGTCTTCAGAGTCGTACAATTGTTTGCCAATTCGGGCGGCGGCAGCCAGGACTACATCCGATGTCAGGCGCCCCGCATCGTATCCCTGTTCTGTTTTATATTCAGGCAACTCGGCCATTCCATGGTCTGCAGACAGCACAATCAAGGTATGTTTGAGGCCAACCTGTGTATCGATGAATGCCAGAAATTCGGCCAGTGTGCGATCCAGTTGCAGCACCATGTCCTCGGTTTCCAGGCTGGAAGGACCAAAGAAATGATTGACGGCATCCACGCCTGAAAAGCTGACTGAAAAATAATCGGGAACGCTGTCTCGACCCAGTTGCTCACTCACAAGCAATTGCCCGGCAAAATCAGCCGTCAGTCGATCGCCCTGCGGGCTGGTAATGACCTGGGTATAAAGCAATTTATCATCCGCATTTCCAAATTGATGAGGAAAGACCCGGCCGTAGCCGCGAAGATCGGTTTCATAGGGTCGGTCATCCTGGTGTGCCAATAAATAGGTGTCACTATCTTTCAGCAAAACCCACTGCTTGTCCGCCAGGGCTTTGGCTTTACGCTGTGCATTCCATATCGTGACCCAGTCCGGGTAGCTGTCAAAATAATAAGCAGAAGTAACAAAATCGCCGCTATTGGTGGACACCCAGAAAGCCTTACCGGCCTTGCCCGCCAATGCGACAGCACCCCTGTCTTTACCCGCAACAGCGAAGATTTTGGCTTTCCCGCCGGTGTAGGCTTTCAATTTGTCAGCAAAGGTCTCAGCCAGCAGGGCGCGGGGCGATCGCCCCTGGCTGCGTGCAAGTTTTTGGGCCGGGTCCACTTGTTCACCGGTTTTGGCCTGCTCACGAGACGGGAGCAATGGAAAATCTGCATCCTCAATGTTATATGCAAGTTCACCCGTTTCGGCATCGAACCAGACATTGCCGGTCATGCCGTGAACCGAAGGCTGGGCCCCGGTCGCCAGTGTTGAATGGCCGACAATGGTTTCAGTATTCGCGTGCTGGTAATGCGCATTGGCAAATACTGTGCCGTTTTGTTTAAGGTAGCGAAAGCCGCCCTCACCAAAACGGTCAGCATACCTGCTCAGCAAATCAGCCCGTAATCCGTCAACGGTCAGTTGCAGAACAAGGCGAATATCATCATCGCTTTGATTGGAATATGCCGGGGGAGTCAATATTGCCGCAGTAAGCAAGATCATTACAACGTGAAAAACGCAGCGCATGTTATTCATAGTCGGTCCCTTGGCAAGGCTAGTGCTCTGTCAAGCCTGAATTGATGGGTTCAGCCGAAGCAAGCCGGCCCAGCGTCTCCGAAGGGAGTTCTCCAAATTGCTTTTTGTAGTCCGCTGCGAAACTGCCCATATGCCGGAACCCCCATTGGTTGGCGACCTTGTGGATGGTTGCTCCGGACCCTTGTTTGATCAGTTCGGACTGAACGGCTGCCAGGCGCCTGGTTTTCATGTAAGCCTTGGGTGCTATGCCGAATTCATTTAGAAATGCCCGTTCCAGGGTCGACCAGCTGGCGCCGGACAGGATTGACAAGGCCTTGACACTAGCCGGCATCAGATCGTAATCGCTCATAATATGCAGTGCACGTTCTAATGCCCGGGCCTGGAACCGTGGCGCCGATAATACAGCTTGGTGGCTTTTACCCGATAGAATACCGGCAGTGATGGCTGGCAGGTCTTGATTGAATACCAATTTCCACCTTTTCAGGCCATCACTACCTTCGGATGCCGCCACTTCCTTTAAGGCGTGCAGGATTTGACGAAGTTGTTCATGCTCGCTACTGGAAGGACTCCAGAAACGGAATTGATTAATTCCTTCCACCAATTTTTGCTTACAGCCAATATCAGCAAAAGCGATTCTGAGAGCAGGCTCAGAAAAGGAAATTACATATCCACCAAATTCCCCCTGATTAACGAAATCCAGCAAATTGCCATAATTGAAGTTAATCAATGTCCCAGGACTGACGTCAGCACCATTCGACTTGAGTATGCCCGACTCGATGTCAGGCAGGCCCAGCGTAAAGGCCCCTGGCGGTGGGTTGCCAAGCTGATGGAAGCCGCGGTTGAACTCGACACGCATGACACTGATGTCGGCATGGCCAAACGCTGTCAATCGGAAAATCAGTGGCCCCGGCTCGATCTGGCGCCAATCAAGATCCCAACCAAATAAACCATTCAGACTTTCAATGTCCTGAAACTCCTGGTCGAGAAGAAGACCGGGGATTGCTTGCTTCATAGGCATCAATGCGTTCACTATTTTGACGAATTCCCGATATTCTCAATGCGGTCTTTCAGGCTAATATTAATTTTACCGGAAAAGTTTAATCCGGATTTTCTTTGTTTGAGTTGTGAAGTCTATATGGGCTTGCCCGGACGGAGAAGCACAATGTACCATAGGATTGGTTGAATTGATGGGCAAGCAGCAGCACGCTATCATCAATTTGCCGCCGTATTCTTGCTGAATATCTTACAAAGACCCCGGTTAACGGGGCTGAATCAATTGGGAGTAAATCATGATACTTAGAGCTGGTCTTATTACATTTTTATCGTTGGGGCTCATGTCCCAGGGTGTTTTGGCGAAGGAGTTAATCCATGACGCTGAGCACTATATCCTGCAGGCGCAAAATGGCGAGCAATGGGCAGCCGATGACAAGGCTATTGCTGAGCGACTCGCAGCCATTCGCAAGGCCAACGGTGGCAAGCCGCCCAACATTGTTTATATTCTGCTCGACGATCTTGGTTACGGTGAAATCGGTACACCTGGCCTGACACCGTCGCGCGGTTACTCAACCCCGAATATCGATGCCCTTGCGAAGCAAGGGATGACCTTGTTGCGGATGTACACCGAACCATCCTGTACGCCAACCCGAGTGGCCATGATGACCGGGCGTTACCCGGTTCGAACCGGCCTGACTGAGGCCAAGGCCACGATCGCTGGCGATGGATTGTCGGGAGAAGAGATCACCCTGGCAGAAGTGCTGGGTAAAGCGGGTTATTACACCTCCCATGTTGGCAAATGGCATATGGGTGATATCGAACAGGCTTACGCCAATAACCAGGGTTTCATGCACGCCGAGTTCCCCATTCACCAGCAAGGCCAATTGGCCATTATGTCCCCTGAAGCAGTAGAGGCTGATGTCATTCGTGGCTCCGATCCCACCAGTCAACTGCAGACCTATACTTTGGATCCTACTTTTGTAACAAACCCCAGCCAGATGGTGACGGGTGTCGAAGTGCGTGATGGCAAACTGTACGAAGTAGACCTCGAGGCAGGTGAGATCTGGACCCAAACGCATTACCGTGAAATGAACGAGCGATACCAGCGCAATGTCGTTGGACAACTCCGTCAGTTGGCTGCACAGGACAAGCCTTTCTTTCTGAACTACTGGCCGCTGTTTCCGCTTACCTTCATACCCAGTGATATCGCAAAAGCGGAAACGATCAATGGTGGAACCGTGGCCCAGTCTATTGTCGAAGTCGACCGATGGATTGGTGAAATCGTGGCCGAAGTGGACCGCCTGGGCATCGCCGACAATACCATCATCATGGTGATGGGCGACAACGGCCCATTCATGCAGTATGCAGGAATCACCGGCGTGTCAGACCGGGTTTACCGTGGTGGCAAAGCCGATTCACTGGAAGGTGGCGTTCGCGTCAACGCCTACATTCGGTGGCCTGACGCCATTGAGCCGGGTTCAACCGCCGGAGACATCATTCATGTGTCAGACTTGTTCACCACATTTGCCCAGTTTGCGGGCGCCATGGATGAAGTGCCAACGGACCGGGTGATCGACGGCGTTGACCAGAGCAGCATGATGCTGCTTGGCGATACACACGGGCGCCGGGATTACGTCCACATCTATGAAGGCCATTTACTGAAGGCCGTGGTCAAGAATAAGTACAAGATGCACATGCCCCCTCCGGGTTCCAATCCGATTGCGGCGCATATCTTCGACCTGACACGCGACCCGCGGGAAGAAAGACCGCTGGATTCCATCAAATATGGCCCGTGGGCGGGTGGACAGTTCGCCAACATGATCATGCGCCACATGGCGTATAAGAAGATGTATCCGGACAGGCCACTGCCTCATGCCATGCCATATACGGGCATCGAGAATCTCAGACCGGAAACCCAGGAATTATTGCGGGTATTTGCATTGGGAAGCCCGGGCAAGAAATAGTGTTTGAAGCGGTACCGATTCTGGCCACCCGTCTCAGGGTGGCCTTTTCGCTTCCGGGAGCGTTGTCCTTAAATTGAAATCATGCGTTGTTACCCTCCAATGCGGCTCCCAACCTTATTGCTGGTGCTTGTCCTGGGTGTTTCCCCGGCATTGGCCCAGGATGATACGGGAGTTCTGTCTGAGGAACCCCCCCCGCAACTTGAAGATACTGGATCTGGAAAGCCAGATCCCGAAACATCGCAGGCGCAAAAAGAAAAAAACGCGGATGTTCGGGAAGCCGTACTCGAAAACCTGGACCTGAAAGAGATTGCGGAAGAATCTTTCGACAGCGAAGATGTTTCACCACTGCCGGAAAGTGAGCAGCCCTCTCAAGAGGATGAGGAGCCATCACCTGGTGAAGACCAGGAAGAATGGTACGACCGCTTTACACCCATCGTTAAAAGAATGCAGGACATACCTTATCTGAATGACAGGGGTTGGCTGCATTTTGGCAGGGTTGAATTTGAGTACGCCCACTTTTCCAAGTCTGAATTGCTCAGTGAGGATTCGGGCTTCAATTTCCGCAGCCTGCGTAGCGGCATTATCAAGCTTTTCGACAACGGTATGATCGTCAAGCTGGATATCGATCTGACGGATGGAGACAGCAATTTTACGGATATGTACGTTCGCTTTTCCACCAGGCTGGGCTTGATCACGCTTGGCAATCAGAAAGTCGCACTGTCGCTTGTAAACCAGACCTCCCGATTGGCTCGAACCTTTATGGAAGAACCCTTGCCTGCCGAGGCCTTTGGTCTCGTCCGCAGGCTGGGCGCAGGCTGGGATTTTCACCGCAAAAAGGTCGGTGTCCACCTGACGGCTTTTGGTCCTGACCTTAACGAAAGGATTGGGAAATTCGGCTATGGCGCCAGGATGTACACCAACCCTACGCGGACGCGTTGGAGCCTGGCGCACGTGGGAGTTTCGGGGGTACGCGAGTCAATGGACCAGGATGGCCGGTCCAGGGCGCGGCCTGAAACCCGGGTGACGGACACCTTCCTGGTGGACACGGGCCGGGATGCTGACGTGGAAACGCAATCCATTTTTAGTCTTGAAATGGCCCTTGCGCACAAGAACTGGGCGATTCGCGGCGAATACTTTTACACCGAGTGGGATCGCAAAACTCAGGAAGACACCAATTTTTCCGGCTACTATTTGCAGGCAAACTGGGTCCTTACCGGTGAGTCCTTCCAATACAAACAAGGCAGATTTCTGCGCATCCGGCCCGACAGTTCGAGAGGGGCCTGGGAAGTTGCTTTACGTTATTCAGCTGTGAACCTGAATGACCAGGATATCCTTGGTGGTGCAGAGAAAAACACCACGCTGGCTTTGAACTGGTACGGTCCAGGTAATCAATTACGTATTCAAAGTAATCTGATTTGGGTTGAGACTGACGCAGTAGCCGGCAATGAAAACCCGCTGATTTTCCAGGTGAGGGCGCAAATACATTGGTGATATCATTGAACATACTTTCGGTGAGCATGATTTCCTGCTGTGGTTTTTGCCTCGGGTTTTTAAATATTTATGAGGATCAATAAATGAATGCCTACAACGCAAGAAACATGTTCGGGCTCACCATTATTCTGATGGTGACCGTGGCTTGCTCATCTGCCCGGCCTTTGATGCCGGTACCAAACGTATACCGGGGCCAGACAGCGGAGCAGGTATTTGCTGACGTTCCCGAAAACTGGCATCAAAGCCAAATGAAACTTATGTACGCGACGGACCGAGAGCCACGGGAGAATAAAGACGGCAGTTTTGGGTATGGCAGCGGACGGTCCGCTTCCCTCGCCTTTGGTAGTGCCACAGTAGAAATCAAAGGTGATCCGTCGTGGGAAGAGTTCGCGGCATTAAGCCTGGAAAGCAATCGACCAAAAAAACTCGAGATGCACATGGGTGATATTACTGAAGAAAGTCGCCTGCCACCTACGCCGCACCCGGCAGTCTATGTTGACGGCAAGATTAAGTTCACTCCCAAACGCCTGGCCGAGGCACATGAGATAGAAGCCGTGATGAATGCCAGGGTTTCAAAAATTCTCGCTGAAACACCACGTAAGGAAGTAGTAATTTATATTCATGGTTACAACAACGATTTTACCGATGCCGCGTACCAATTGGCTGAATTATGGCATTTTCTCGGGCGTAAGCACTTGCCGGTACTCTACACGTGGCCGGCGGGCCATGAGGGTATTTCGGGAATACGCGGCTATAACTATGATCGTGAGTCCAGTGAGTTCACTATTTATCACCTCAAGCAATTTCTGAAGTCGCTGGGCAGAATGGATGAAATCGAGAAAATTCACATCATTGCTCACAGCAGGGGTACAGACGTCCTGGTTAGCGCGCTGCGGGAAATTTTCCTGGAGATCAGAGCTGAAGGTAAAGACCCTAAAACTGAATTGCGCATTGCCAATGTCATTCTTGCTGCGCCGGATATCGACTACGAAGTAATTCTGCAAAGGGTGGTTGCAGAACACACTGTAGCCGGCGTTAGACAGGCTACGGTTTACACGTCTCCCGGGGACAAGGCGATCCGGATTTCAGAGTGGCTTTACGGTAGTTTGGCCCGTATCGGTCACCTGGGAAGCAATGAAGTTAAATCCAGGCTCACTCAAGAGCAGATAGATTACGTAGAGGAAAATTCTTCAATTAAATTTATAGAGTTCAAAGGCAAGTCGGACAAGGTCGGACATGGTTATTTCAGTTCAAACGGCGCAGTAAGTTCCGACTTGATAACACTGATCAATACCGGCGCCAGAGCCGGGTCACCAGAGCGGCCATTGATACACAGGGGCGCCATTTACTGGGTGATTGAAGACGGTTACCCGTTCATCGGTTCCACTGCCGACTGATTTCCGGTCTTGTTTTGCTATTCGCCTATTTTTATCTTTGAGCAATCCACGCGTTTCGACACATCGGTCCGGGCATTATTCAGGCGGCAACCAAACCTCTGGCCCAGGGCAGTGCCGATGGCAAAAAGTTCTTCCCAGGTTGCGGGATCTTCACTGATATTTGCGAACTTGTCTTTCCTCTGTCCGCGCTCAAGCGTCATGGCCACGAATACTTCACCTGTCACGCTGTCGAGCAACTCGCCTTCCAACCGCATATCCACCAGGGTATTCTTGTCCACAAAGTCGCTCATTCCACTCTTGGCCGCATAACCCACCGCGCCCACGGGGGTGTAGGTCAACAGGTTTCTCTTGGGCTTTTGCAGGTACATGTTGGTGATGGCCCAGCGCCAGTAAAGCACACCCTCACCTTTTTCTTCGACCACTTCATACTGGTCACCGATGCCGGCTGAAACAGCGGCCCTCAACATTTCAGCGATGCTGGTCATGGTGTCCGGCTTCATACCTTTACTCTTGGAGTCCGGGTCAATATAAATATAGGGCTGGTCAACCATGACCTTGCTGTATTTGGCCATGCGTTCCCGAGTGCCTGCAGCCACGTACATCCTGGCAGCGCCGTATTCGCCCGTTGCGCCCAGTATTGAATAATCTTCCAGGAAGCCGCTTTCCTCTGCGCTTGCGAGTCCGGGGATTAAAACCGCTATAAAAAGTGTTTTGATAAATCGGTTGGTCATTGGTTTGCTCCTTTCAATATTCATTCGTAATCAATCCCACTTAATGATAGAAACATCTTACATCAGCGAATCAATATTTTATATTATGGGGCCGCTGCGGTGACCTGCGCGCCCGCCAACTGGTGAATAGGCCGGAAAGGGATTAATTACGGATGTAATTAAAGTTTTCCACCTTCAATTGAATCTTCTTGGTACTGATATCGAGCTTCATTTCTTTGATGTAGTTAATACCCTCTGGAAGTTGTCCGTGGGTGATTTCCACAAATACTGAATCCGTCTCATAACTGGTAAATACCTGGGTTTTCTGGATTGTCTTGTCCTTCTCGTTTATGAACATGGTCATCCGGTCACCTGACTGAATCACGTTATTTGAATTCAGCACCGTTTGCCCTGGTTCTTCCGTCGGATTTATGCTGGACTTACCCAGGAAACCATTGAGGCTGGCAATGTCAGGCAGAGTGTATTTCATCAGTAAGGATTTGACGTTTTCTCCCCATTCCTTCATCTCTCCCATCTTCTTTTGTTGAACACGACCTGCAATCCTCTTTTTTTGCTTCGGCATTTCTTGAGCCAGGGTACTTCTCTGCTCGTATCCATTGCTGTCATAGCGAACCAGTTCCAACCTGGTGGTCATGACCTCCCCATCTTTTACAACTTCGGTGCGCTGATTCCAGGAGTATGCTTTGAGCGCCTGCAGATTGCGGCTACGACTCTGGATGATTTTTTCTGATACAGATTGCAGGTTTTCCGCCCCCGGTGCTTGCGCCTGGGAGCTTGCTGGCTCAATCATGCATCCCAACAAGCATGCTGAGATGAGTAAAAGTCTTCCTTTTGGCATTGGAGTTCACTCCAGAGTTTCAGGCAAAGTAAGATTCGGCCCCCAAATCATATATTAGTAGGAAAGTCCTGTTGAGTCGCAGCAAAAAATCGTCAAAATGACACCCTGAATACGTAAGCTTCCCCGTCAACTTATTAAAAACTGTTATATTTCTTTCGGGACAGAATACTCTACCCATGGGCAGGGCCCGTCCAGTGGCCCGGGTTCAGGATCGAACGAGGTGAACAGATGATACGCAACTTTATTCACAAGGTGTTTTCGATAACGGTTGTCGGCGTGGTATTTGCCATGTCAACACTACATGCCCAATCCGGTATCGATGAACAGGCGGACCGGATTCTGCGAGAGATGGGTGAGTACCTGGGAAGCGCCGGGGAATTTTCATTTCGAGCCGATGTCAGCTACGATGAGTTTGTCATCTGGGACCAGGAAATCCAGTTCGGGGGCGTCGCGACGATAGCGGTACGGCGTCCTGATCGCCTGGATGTTGCCTACCATGGGGATAACCGGCAGAGTCGTGTCGTATTCAACGGGGAGACCCTGGTCTTCCACGATCTCCTTACCAACCTTTATGCGACAATGGAGACACCGGGAGGGATCGACAACGCCGTCGATCAATTGTTCGAGCAGTACGGAACCTCGGTCCCAATCGCTGACCTGCTTTATTCCGACCCGTATAAGACATTGATCGAGAGCGCAGACTTTGGAGTCGTCGTCGGTCAACACTCCATTGACGGAACACCCAGCCATCATCTGGCGTTCTCGGGAGAAGTACTCGATTGGCAGATCTGGATCGAAAACGGGCCGCGGCCTTTGCCTCGCCAGTTGGTGATTACCTACAAGGAAGAGCCAGGCTCGCCGCAGTACCGGGCCAGGTTTTCAAACTGGGACTTTCAGCCCCAACTGTCGGATCACAATTTTGACTTTATCCCACCGGCAAATGCCGACGAGATAGAGTTTCTACTGGTCCAGCGTGTGCCAGCACTGGAGGAGGTAGAGCCATGAAGCTAACTGGAATCATTCTCATACCGCTTCTGATAGCAAGCATCCTCTTCACCTCAAACGAGGCTGTGGCTGGCCCAGGCAGCGTAAAACACGGTGCGAAGAAGGGAACACAAACCAGTACGGCAGGCAAAAGCGCCGGAGCACGAAGCACTGCCAAAACAGGAAGTAACACCGGAGCACGCACAACTACCACAGCGAAAAGCACCACCGGAGCACGCACAACTACCACAACGAAAAGCACCACCACAGCTCGAGCAACTACCGCGACCAGGCCGGCGACCCAGCCGAGCAATCGCCAGTCTGCTCGTGCCGGCTACAGTGCCGGATCCCGTCATGGTTATTCTCGTGGTTACCATCACGGCCGGTACCACGGGCGGTACAGTGCCTGGGAAAGCGCCCGGCGCGACTATTACCGGTGGCGCACGGTTACCGGCTTGATCAGGCTGGGTGTCTATTACTCATCGAAACCCAAGCAGTCGACAACGGTCGTCGTCACCGGAACCACGTATTATTACTACAACGGTGTCTACTACGTATCTTCCGGTAGCGGCTACGTCGTCACCTCACCACCGCCTGGAGCCGTGGTCTACGCCGTGCCCACCTACACGACCGTGGTATACGTGGGAACGACACCATATTACTACGTCAACGGCGTCTACTACGTGGCGACCGATGCACCCGCACAACAACCGCCTCCTCCCGAGCAGTCAGCCCAGGCGCAAGCTACAAAAGTGGAGACAAATGCCGCTGCGAGCAAAGATTCTGCTGTTGCAGAGGCTGACGCGACACTCGACGATGTGCCCATGACCGATGAGGACTACAACTACGAAGTTGTTGGGCCTCCCCCCGGCGCTACGGTTCCGTACCTGCCTGAAGAGGCTGATGAACAACAAGTCGCCGGCAAGACTTACTTCGTCTACGATGGCACGTACTACAAGCCGTTCGCAAGTGATGGGGAGACCATATACATGGTGGTCGAAGATCCCAATACTGCAGAGACCGCTTAATTCCTGAATTGCCGGCGGCAGGTTTGCGCTTCCTTCAGTTGGCAGCGCTGTCCCGTTTGGCGAGTTCCTTGCGGGCGTCGCCGCAAGGATCCTTGCTGCTGAGAAAACGTTCAGTCATGGATTTGGCCAGCATGGATATTCCAAGGGTTGCTACCGCCAGGCCACCGCCTATTATGGTGCCGGCCGGATCCATTTCGACAGCCGGCGAAGTAAGGCGGCCACCTACCTTGATAAAGGGGTTGATCAGCATGCCTGCGCTGATACCAACGCCAGTTCGCATTTTGGTATTGAAAGAAAGATCGATTTTTTCAGTGTTCAGGTCGATAACTCCCTGGCTGAGGATGGTCAACTGCTCGGTATTGAAAATCACAGGCAAGACATCAACCTTGCCGTATACGGCGTCTGCCGCCATTACCGCGCAGTCAAGCTGCGTGTAATCGCTGGTTTCAGCAACGGGATTGAGTGTGTTAAATAACTGGGTGAGGAAATCGGAAAACAACAGGTCAAGACCTGCGCTGGCCAACTTCCCGGAACCCATAAATACGCGGGCCTTTCCATCCAGTGAACTCGCAAGTTCACGCCGCGTTGCGCCCACCCCGTCCAAAGCCACATCAAGCTCGATTGGCGGGAAGGTTGAGGGGTCCTGTCCGGGTACGGCAGCAAGCCCCAATCGGATGTCCTTGCCGTCCAGCTTAAGGTTAAATACTGGCTTCGAGCCTCTTCCATCCAGGCTGACTTCACCATGAAAACGGCCACCTTGACTGCCTTTGAAAGTGAACGGTTTGATCTCCAGCAGTTGATGTGACAGCACAAAATCAAGCTCGATATCTTCAACCGTGGTGTTTCCCAGGTAGAGGTTGTTTACCTGTAAATCCAGGTCGATATCCAGTCCATGACCCGTCAATGTCATTACGGGTGTTTCATCGAACATCCACTGGGGGTTGCTTGCCGACTTTGCTTCTTCTTTGGGCTTCTCACCGGTGTTCCAATGGCTGAGATCAATGTGCGGGGAGTCAATTTTTCCTTGGATTTGCGTGAAATCACCGAGCCCGATCGTCAAATTTCCATCGACCTGGCTTTTACCGAGATTCACGGCAAGGTCCTCGAGTTCAAATTTGGAGGGCGTTCCGTTCAGCTTGGTTGCCAGTGAAAACGGCTTCGCTGGCAGAGACGTTCCCGCCAGTTTGTTCAGCTTCGATGCATCGGGACCCGTGGCCATGATGGTGAGCTTAAAACCATTGCCGGGCAGAAGGTCGCCATCAATACTGGCTTTGACTTTTCCCAATTGCAGTTGTACCCCGTTGAGGTGGGTCCGTGTCTGCTGATTGTTCAGGCGGCCACTGGCTGCGAAAGGCAACTCGGGTAAGTCTCTGCCTGGCATCAGGAACGAAAAGTCACTGAGTCTGGGCAGTTTGATATCAAAATTGGCATCCATCCCCAGTGGCTGATCCAGGTCCGCGATATGGCCTTCGAGGTCGACATCTATATCACGCAGATTGCCGTCACTCACCTTGAAATCCAGGCCTTTTCCAGCGGGCCTCACCGTGGCGGTCAGCTTCACAGGCTGGTCTGGAAGGCCGTCTTTTCCAAACATGCGGCCAAGTTCGCCTGCATTTTTTGTATAGAGGTCAAAATTGAGCTTACTGCCGGCGTATCTGCCCACCAGGTTGATGTGCCCGTCGATATTTGCCTGGTTGCCGGCCAGATCAATATGCACTTTGTCCAGTTGAACCTTACTGTCCTTTCTTTCGACCTTTCCCCGGGCGGTGAAGGGCGCATCGGGTAATTTAATATCCGGGAGCAGGAATGAAATATCACTGAGCCTGGGCAGGCTGATATCGAAATTGCCGTCTATTCCCAGTGGATGCTCCAGGTCCGCGATTCGGCCATCCAGCTGGATCTGTAATTTGCCCAGGTTGCCGTCATCCACCTTGAAAGCCAACCCCTTGCCATCGGGTTTCACAGTGGCGGTCAGTTTCACAGGCTGGTCCGAAAATCCGTCCTTGCCGAACAAGCGGCCAAGATCGCCGGCGTGCTTGATATCCAGACCAAGACTAATGTGGCTGCCGGCATACCGGTCTTCCAGGTTGATGAGACCATCGATGTCAGCCTGGCTGCCAGCAAGGTTGATGTTCACTTTGCCCAGCTGAAGCTGGTGATTTTTGAAGCTGACTCGCCCCTGGACAGAGAGTGGCGCGGCAGGAAAGTCTTTCAATCCCGCAAGGGTGGCCAGGGTTTTGGGATCGGCAGATTTGAATGAGATATTCAGGTCCAGAGCAAGTGCATCGGGCAGATGCCCAAGCGCACCATGAACATCCAGGGTGCTTTCTCCGTGTACCGCTTTGGACTGGATGGAAATCAGTCCGTTTGCGTCACTGCTCAATTTGCCATCGAGGGTGAGGGGGCCCACAATCTGTTCCACTTGCCCGACAGCATCGGCCCAGCGTCCAATTTCCTCGGTCTCAAAGTGAATGTCCAACTCGGTTCCGGAGAAACCCGGGCCGGTGTTGAAGTGGCCACCGATCTCCAGGTGATCGCTGGCTGTCGATAGTGTTGTCTTCCTGAAGTGGATGGCGTCGCCTTTAAACTCTGCATGAGTTTCATGACTGAAGGTATCTTCCACCAGGCCATCAATACCGAAAATTTTCGCCAGCGCACCCAGGTTGGGGCCATCGACCGAGAACTCCATGTTGCCCTCACTCGGTTTGATGAGCCTGTCCAGTTCTCCCCGGGCCTTGATATCAACGCTACCGAGGTCGCCGTCCAGAACCAGCCGGGTCATCTTGCCTTCGGTATTGAGGCGAAGCGTGTAGTCGAAAGGGCCTTCACTGAAAAGCGGTAGCTTGAACTCTTTCAGGAAGTCTGCTATTTCCGGCCCCTGGATGTGGGTGGTAAGGTTAGCCCCCGTCCCCGTGGCCGCGTCCTTCAGTGAGCCTGAGCTCTGCAGCGTGACGTCGCCGAGATTGAATTTAATTTCGTGTTCCATCGGGCCACCCAGAATGATCGCGCTGAACGGAGCGAACCAGCCGTCAAGCGAGAGCGCTCGGTCATTCACGCTGCCGGAGCCCTTGGCCACCCAACGATTGTTATCGTGATGTTGCATGGAGAGATCGGAAACCTTTATGTCCAGTGGATGGTCGAGATTCGGGCTTGCAATGTTCAGCCGACAGTTTTGAATTTTCAAATCTTTCAGCCACAGAGGCCAATCGTCCCGGGGTTCCTCTTTCTTCTCGGGTTCAGGTTCGGTTTTCGGAAGTACGTCCCAGTTGGCCTCCCCGGCATCGTTCTTGTCCAGCAAAACAGTGCAGTCGTCGAGGGCGATGGCCGGGAAGATGAATTTGTCGCTAAACAGGCTGGGCACGTCGACGCTAAACAGGAGATGGCCGATGGCAACCATGTCGGGCTGGTCTGCCCAGGTAGCGTTTGCGAAGTGAATATTCCTGGCTTCGAGCGTTGTTTCACGACCCAGGCTCAGTCGCAATGGGCCCTTAATGGTCAGCTCCCGCCCGGTTTGCCTGAGTGCATAAGTACTTAGATGTGATTTCAGAAAGGCCTCGTCATGGAGTAAATACCAGGCAATACCAGTCGTTGCGGTGATCAGCACAAGCAGTATCAGTACAGAAATCAGGAGATAGCGACGCATTGTACAGTCAATTATAGCGCACTGCTGGACCAGAAAATATCAACGGCATTCAGAGCTCAGGACCGCAATGAGCTAGCCAAGGGGGTGTCGTGTCCTGCTTCAGGACTGTATGAATCACGGATGATTCATCCAAGCCCCCAGGGAAGGGTTTACGGCGTGTCTTGAAGCAGGACACGACACCCCCTTGGCGGCGCCCGGCCACAGAATTTTATGCCCCAACATCACCCCCAGCGGCGGTGTATCCAGAGCCATTGTTCAGGATATTCGCGGACCCAGCCCTCAACAATACGGGTTACAAGCTCAGTCGTACCCCTGATATCGATGTCGCCGTCTTTGGTGCGTGGCAGATCAAGTTCGTCGGTGATTTCGAGCCGGAACCGGCCGTCCGGCAGGCGTACAGTCCGGGCGCCGTGGACCGGGCAGTCGTAGCGACGCGCCAGTTTGGCCAGCAGGGTGTTGGTGGGGGCATCGAAACCGAAAAACGGGACCTTGATGCCACGGCGGAATTTCTGGTCCACGAGAAGGCCGACATGGGCGCCACGGTCAAGTGCGCTCATCAATTGGAACGAGGCGCCCGCGCCCGATGCGATCAGATTTTTACTAAGGTCCTTACGCGCATCGGCAACGCGTGACGCGGCATATTTGTTGTTCGGTTGACGGAACAGTGACTGAATTTCGAGACCGAATTTTGCTGCAACCATCGGCAGCAATTCAAAGTTTGCGAGGTGTCCGGTGAATAAGATTGCAGGCAGGCCGTCATCGCGCAGTTTCAGGAATATTTCGGCATTGTTAATTTCGATACGCTCGGATTCTTTACTCTCTTCATCCAGATCGAAGATAACATCAAGATATCCATACTCGAGCAGGGTCCGGGCCGTCTGCGCCCAGCTATCGCTGGCGATCTTTTCACGCTCCTCTATGCTTTTTTCGGGAAATGCGAGTTCAAGGTTATCCAGCGCCACCTGGTGGCGCTTTAATTTGGGCCCGAACCAGCGTGCGAAACGTTCAAATACCCTGACCGCGCTTTCCATCGGAATAAGGCGCAGGGTTTTCAGCGACAGGAATATCGACTGTGCAATAAACCAATCGCGGAGATTGGTCACAGATTGCAGAAACCGGTATCGCCAGGGCACACGCATTAGCAGTCCTAGTACTCCTTCAAGGTGATAATTTCCCGGTTGCCATCATAAATGGCGTGAAGTTCCAATTCAACGATATACTCGGGCTTGACCGGCTCAAGCTTGCCAACCATGTCATCGAGGACGATTCCCGGTGTTGGGTAGATTGTCTTGAATTGGCTCCAGGAGACCATTTAATGTCGGAAATGCAACCATTCTTCGAGGACGTTCAGTCCCATTACGATCTTTCCGACGATTTTTTTGCACTCTTTCTGGATTCGACACGCACTTACAGCTGTGCTTATTTTGGTGATTCGAACGCGACGCTGGAAGAAGCGCAAATGGCCAAGATAGACCTCTCGCTGAGCAAGTGTGAGTTAACTCCGGGAATGAAACTGCTTGATATCGGCTGCGGGTGGGGTTCGACTGCTTTTCGGGCTGCGGAACGGTACAAAGTGGATGTAACCGGCCTGACACTCAGTGAAAATCAGTATAAATATGCATCGCAGCAAGCCAGGAATATTGAATATTCAGACTCCGTCCATTTTCGCCTGCAAGGCTGGGAAGATTATGTCGAACCGGTCGACAGGATTGTAAGTATCGGTGCGTTTGAACACTTCAGAAACAGCCGGCACGAAGCGTTTTTCAGCAGGTGCAGAGAACTTTTACCCGCCAACGGCATAATGATGCTGCATACAATCGTGACACCGTCTCTCGCGGATTTACGCCAGCAAGGCATTGAGTTCACCCAGGAAGACGTCCGGTTTGCAAAGTTTATCCGGGATGAAATTTTTCCGGGTGGACAACTCTGCGCTCCGGAAAGAATCAAGTCACTGGCGCAGCAAAATGGACTCAATGTCTATCATGTTCAATCTTTGCGATTACATTATGCCCGAACGCTCGATTGCTGGGCTGAGAGCCTGGCCACTGCCAGAGATCAGGCGATTGCACTCACGTCGCAAAGCGTTTATGACCGCTACCAGAAGTATTTGAAGGGCTGTGCAGAACAATTCCGTAAAGGAACCATAGATGTGATGCAATTTTGCATGCGGCGTGATTGATTTAGGCTTGACGGAGCACTTGGCTATTTCTGAGTGCTTTTCTGTGCCTGCATGGTGCCAAAAACCCGATCCCAAAAAGAGGATGACACCCCATAGCCCTTGCTGGAGTCGCGGAAGTGGTGATCCAGGTGGGATTTCCGCAGATTCCTGAACCACTTCACCTGCGTGCGCCTGAAGTGATGAATACTGTAGTGTGTCATGTCATAAGCCAGGTAGCCTGCAGCGAACCCGGCGGAATAAGGCCATATTTTTGTGCCGAACAAAGGTAGGGAAAGAGCAAACAACAAGACTCCGATCAGCAAGCTCAATGCGATAGGCATTACCAGGCGCATTTTGTCATTCGGGTACTGGTGGTGTACACCGTGAAACAGGAAACTGACGCGTTTCTGGAACTCGCCTCGCGGCGTAAAGTGGAAAACATAACGGTGAAAAAAATATTCAAATAAAGTCCAGACTGCGAGCCCGGATAAAAACAGGGCAATAAAGGTGCTGACAGGTATACCAATCGCAAAACTTTTCCATACAGAGAAAATGATCAAAGGCAGGTAGATTGCCAGCACCGTCACGGGCGAGATTTTACTCAACCGTTCCAACAGTCCGTTCCTGAACAGCCTGACCTCGCCTTTCCGGGCTGCCATGTGGTCCGGTATTCGTTCCGGGCGGGTTGCTTTCATTGCTGTTTGCATTTCATTGTTCCAGCCGGCTTTAACCGGTCGCACTCTAATATATGGGGGTTAATCGTTCAATGCCACAAATTCCGGGCGAACAGATCCGTTCAGGCGTGTATGTCCGCATAACCGGCTTTATGTCTGGACTATATTGCAGAAAAGGTGAACCATTCACAGGATGTCAGAATCTCAATTTAAGGACAGACCCGAAGCCCGCAACTCCCAGGAACCGGCACGGTTGAAACCCGGTGTTGGTACGGCCTCTTCCGCCAACGGGCCGGCTGTCCAAATCAAGCCCCGGCGTCTTCTGCGCCCCGAAGAGACGCAGCCGCTAAAAATCCTTTGGCACTACGTGATCGTGCTGACGGCGGTGCATCTGCTCAGTTTGCTTGCCTTAATCCCCTGGTTCTTCACCTGGTCAGGCCTGGTCCTGGCGATTTTTGGGCATTTCGTTTTTGGAATGTTTGGGGTCACTATCGGTTACCATCGACTGCTGACTCATCGTGGATTCAGCTGCCCAAAGTGGTTTGAGCATTCGCTGGCGATATTGGGAATGTGCAATCTGCAAGACAGCCCCGCGCGCTGGGTCGCAATCCATCGCTTGCATCATCGGCACAGCGACCAGCAGGCCGATCCACACTCACCTCTTGTCAACTTTTTTTGGGGCCATGTCGGCTGGGTTGTCTGCCGGCACAAACAGCTTGACCGCACCTTTCATTACGCGCGGTACGTGCCAGATCTGTTGCGTGATCCGTTTTATCTTCGCCAGGAACGAAGGGGTAGATGGTTCTTCGTCTTTTTAGCCCACTCCATCGCGATCATAACCGCCGGCGCTGCGCTTGGGTACTTCGTTGGTGGCGCTGGCGAGGCGGTTCGCTACGCAGCAAGCTGGACCGTATGGGCTGTCGCCGTTCGCACCGTCTTCGTGCTTCATGGGACGTGGTCGGTGAACTCGCTGGCGCATCTGTTCGGTTATCGCAACTACGAAACCCGTGACAAGAGCACCAACAACTGGCTGGTCGCCCTGATCGCACATGGGGAAGGCTGGCACAACAACCATCACGCCGACCCGCGATCAGCCGCTCATGGACATCGCTGGCAGGAATTCGACATGTCGTGGTGGGTCATCTGGATGCTGGAGATGGTTGGAATAGCCGGGGATGTCGTGCGGCCAAGAGGGATGAGCTCAGCTGAGGACTAACTGTGAATTCCCGGCAACGTTGTATACACCAGGTACTCAAGCTTTCATGGACGCGCCTTTCAGGAACATACCTGGTTCGCGATTGAGGCCGTGCCAGGGGGAGAGATCGGCTAGCTGTTTGCAGGACACGTTCGAGACATCCCTGTGCACTAATCAGCTGTTCCCGACAGCCTGATTGTCCTG
>Ga0209013_10001006_pt1 | contig 26041 bp, 22 predicted proteins | sample Cruoilmetagenom2_FD_187291 | JGI IMG/M metagenome (GOLD analysis project Ga0209013, IMG submission 187291) | Oil polluted marine microbial communities from Coal Oil Point, Santa Barbara, California, USA - Sample 2 (SPAdes) (version 2) | ecosystem: Environmental > Aquatic > Marine > Oil seeps ...
AACCATGCCCTCACGTGTTTATTCCTGCGCTGTGGTGGGGCTGGAGGGGGTTTTAGTTGAAGTCGAAGTGGATTATTCCTACGGACTTGGTTTCATCAATGTAGTTGGACTCCCGAATACAGCGGTTAAGGAAAGCCGCGAGCGTATCCGGGCTGCCATTAAGAACCTGCCTACCAGCTTTCCCCGCAAATCTCTGGTTATCAACCTTGCGCCCGCCAATGTGCGCAAAGAAGGACCAGCATACGATCTCCCCATGGCTGTGGGTATCCTGATCATTAGAGGAGAGATCCCTTCCTGCACAGTGGAGGATATGATCATCGTGGGGGAGTTATCGCTGGACGGCACTACCCGTCATACACCAGGTTTGCTGCCCATGGCTGCCATGGCCAGGGATTTGGGATTTAAAACTATCTGTGTGCCAGCTGTGGACGCCGCCGAAGCAGCTCTGATCCCTGATCTGGAGGTGCTGCCCATCCAGAGCCTGTTCGAGTTAACCCAGCACTTGATCATGGCTCAGAATATTGAACCCTTTCAAAATATAGCCATCGACGAACTCCCGGAGCTTGAAACCCAGACGGATTTCCAGGAGATCAAGGGCCAGGAACACGTCAAACGCGCTCTGGAAGTCGCCGCTGCCGGGAATCATAACCTGCTCATGACCGGTCCACCCGGCGCAGGCAAGACCTTATTAGCCCACTCCTTACCCGGAATCATGCCCCGCATGTCAATTGACGAAGCCCTGGATGTGACCCGGATCTACTCAATCCTGGATCAGCTTCCCTCTGAAACACCCCTCCTCCAGCACCGCCCGTTCCGGGCGCCCCACCATACCATCTCTCATGCTGGTCTGGTGGGCGGCGGCACCTGGCCCCAGCCCGGCGAGATCTCATTAGCCCACCGGGGCGTTCTCTTCCTGGACGAATTCCCAGAATTCGGCCGCCGCGTGCTGGAGGTGCTGCGCCAACCACTGGAGGACAAAGAAGTCACCATCAGCCGCGCCCAAGGCTCGCTGACATTCCCGGCCAATTTTTCCCTTGTGGCAGCCATGAACCCCTGTCCCTGCGGATATTATGGCGACCCGGTCAAAGTATGTACTTGCTCTGCTTCTACAATCACACGCTATCACAAAAGACTCTCCGGACCCTTACTGGACCGGATCGATATTCATGTTGATGTACCAAGGGTGGATTTCGATAAACTCAGCTCGGATCGGCTGGGAGAACCTTCCAGGACTGTTCGGGAAAGGGTTGAAAGGGCCAGAAAAAAGCAGGAAGAGCGGCTCAGCGACTCTCCCAGGGGTACCAACGGAGATATGATCCCCAGAGAGATTAGAGAGTTCTGCTCCCTGGACAGCACATGCCAGACTTTGATCAGGAGCGCCACCCAGCAGCTTGGTTTATCCGCCAGGGCCTATCATCGGGTGCTCAAATTATCACGGACGATTGCGGATCTGGTTGGTGAGAAGGATATCTCACCCATCCATCTGGCTGAAGCACTGCAGTATCAGCCCCGGGAATTGTAAGAATAATCTCACCTGCTTCAGAAGAATGAATATCTATTATTAAAGAGTGATTATGAACACATTTTTGTGGGTTATTCAGGGAATATTGGTAGCTGTATTTATGATGACTGGAGCAATGAAACTTTTTCAGAAAAAAGAGGTTCTGGTAGATAAAATGGGTTTTGTGGAAGATTTTTCCGAAGGACATATTACCGGGATTGGCATCCTGGAAATCATGGGCTCGATGGGATTGATTCTCCCCAGTGCAATAGGCATATTAGTCTGGCTGACCCCAACAGCAGCTGTAGGTCTGGCGTTGACAATGATCGGTGCTTTTTTGACTCATTTACGCAGAAACGAATTGGTCCCGATGGGAATCATGAATATTGCTCTTTTTTCATTGGCTATTGTTGTAATTATAGGCCGGTTTTTCCTTTACCCCTAAACTTCACATCAAATAGATAACCAAAAGGGCTGGTCATATAGTGATTGATCAGCCCTTTTATTAGTGTAATTGCGAAAATTACCAGGTCAGTTTTTGTGCCCAAACAATATCGCTTTCGTTTATCAAGGTTTGTCCTTCGGGAATATTTATAATCCCATCCGTATTTGAAATCATCTGAAGGCGACTCTTTTGATGAATGGGATAAAACACTGATTCGCCGAGTTCTTCCTTGATGGCACCATGAATAAACTGGGTCCAGTCTGTCTGACCAGATATCTCTTCAGCAACCCGAACTCTTTGAGTCGGCAGGCCCGGGCTTTCACTCCCGGCCATCATCTGGAGCCCCGGCAATGCTAACTGCAGAAATGCCATATGGTTGGAAGGTGGCCCTCCAGGCAAGCAAAAAATTGGTTTGTTTTTCAGTGAACCAAAACCTACTGCTTTTCCTGGCCCCATTCGAACGCGATGAAAAATCTTTTTCCATCCCAGCTCCGCTAAAATCTTTACGACCAGATCTCGTTCTCCGCTCCATGCCCCACCGCTGGTTAACAACACATCACTTTCTTCCAATATGCCGATCATAGCCTGGCGGATCGTTTGCTCATTATCCTTAACCACTCTAGTTATTACGTTAAATCCAAAACTTTGGCACCAGGCAGCCAGTGTCACCAGATTACTGGCAAACAGTTTGCCAACCACCAGAGGCTCACCCGGGGCAATCACCTCATCCCCGGTAGCCAGGATTCCAACCCGCGGACGGCGGATCACGGGGACCGAACTATACCCGGCAGCAGCCAACAAACCAATTTTAGGAGGGAAGAGCGTACTGCCTTCAAAAACCAATACTCTTCCCTTTTTTACATCACTTCCCGTATACAGGATATTGCGCCCCGGGCCTGCGTCATTAAATACCAGGATCTGGTTTTTCCTCTGATCCGTGAATTCTTCAGAGACCACTGCATCTGCTCCATCCGGAACCGGGGCACCACTTAATATCCTCAAAGCCTGGCCTGATTTGATCTTTCCATCCCACCGGGCACCAGCAGTGACCATACCAACCAAATTGAGAGGAATCTGATTTTTAGGAGAAGCGTCCTTAATATCAGAGGATATGATGGCATAGCCATCTTTAAGGGAAACATCAACTGAGGGGGAATCAACAGTAGAAAACAAGTCTTTTGCGGCCACACGACCAGATGCAGCGAAGATATCAATATTTTCTGAACCCAGTGGCTGTATTTGATTTAATATCAGCTGAAAAGCTTCGGAAAAAGATATCATGGCCTGGTTTGAAGTATCTTCTCTATTTGGCAGATTGGGGAATAATTGAACGATTTCATTTTTGCTTATTATAATCTCAATTCTCTAGCAGTAAGGTTATCGACTTCCCTCTGATTTATTTAAGATTGCCCCATTCTTTTCCTTGCGTCCATGAAGAGAATATTGTCTAGAATAAATATTGGTCGTAACGTTTATCGCACATATTTTTGTTTTTGTACCATTATATGTGTGCCTTGTTGATGTAGCACAAGATCATGTGACTTTCTTCACTTTCGAGTCTCGAATTTATGGATAATATTAATTTCATTATATGCAACTATCTAAATAATTGAATATGTGGATAAAATAAATGATAACACAGGCATTAAAACAGGAAGTTTCTCAACTCGAAGCCGATTTATGTTATGCCCTGGCTGACTCTACTCGAATCTTGATCTTATTTGCTCTGGATGAAAAACCATATAGTGTCACTGATTTGGGCCTGGAATTGGGGATCACCCAATCCACCACTTCGCGCCACTTAAAAATACTGCGCGATAGAGGAATTGTTCAAACCACCCGTAAGGGGAAAAATATTTTCTATCACCTGGCGGATAGCCGCTTAATTGAAGCGCTAAACCTGTTAAGAGCCGTCTTGCGTGATGGAATCACTCATAAAGCGGAAATTTTAGAGAAAATTCACAGAAGAGAAAACTAATTATTCCACAAAGCCTTGTAATTCCCGGAAGGAAAAAATGCCATTAAAAAAGACACATCCCCTGCCCCTTATTTTCGGACTTTTATCCTTATTTTCCTTGTTTTTCCTTTTTGATAAACCCCAGCCCGTAAATGCCCAATGCGGCTCTCAAGCTTCATCCTGCAAAAATTGCCACGAGGTACAGGGCAATGATCCCGTTAACCAGGATGGGACTGATTGGCACCAACCTCATGCGTTTGGTGATTTTTGTGAATTTTGTCATGCCGGAAACGTGCAATCTCCCGTACAAGAAGAGGCCCACACCGGGATGGTTGCCCCGCTTTCAAATGTAAAGGCCGCTTGTTCTACCTGTCACGAAAATTACCAGGAGTTAGCCGAGGGATATGCCAATACATTAGGTGTGGAACTTGGTGTCGGGACAGCTGCCCCAGATGATTCAGACTCAAGCACTACCGTGGAGCAACCGGTACAGGTTTCCTCTCCTGTCAACGAGTGTGGCACTGATACTGCTATCTATTACGACGAAGCGGATTTGATCGATTATACAAAACAATATGAGGAATCTGTCCTGGGCATTCGAGATCTCAATGCCGGAAATTTAATCCTGGGCATTATGGTTTTAGGCCTAGTGACTGGAGGTGGATTATTTGTATCACTCAATGAAGGATGGGTGACCATTACAACCAAGTCCATTCCCGACTCAATTGATGGGTTTGAGCCGGACAACGTAGCCTTATTACCCCTGATCGAGAAAGTGGATCCAAAAGGCCGCCAAGCACTTAAAAAATTATTAAAAAAACCTGGTAAAGCTGCCAAAGTATTCAAAGCCGTCGCTGATATTGACGAATAAAACGGGAGGATAAATCAAATGAAATGGTTGCAAGATCAATTTTCAAAAGAGTTATGGTCGCCTTATACCGCCGGAATCCTACTGGGAATAGTCGGCATCCTGGCTGTTCTTTTAGCAGATAATTTACTGGGTGCGTCCGGGGCTTTCGAGAATTTGGCCGGCTTGATCGGGCAGGCTTTGGCCCCAGATTTATTTGACAATATTTACTTCAATTATGTCATGCCTCCAGGCTTAACTTGGGGGGTTCTGCTGCTGATTGGTGTGTTCTTCGGCGGGATGCTGGGTGCCGCCTCAAGTAAAACCCTTAAACTCCGCGACAACGATGACACTCAATGGAAAGCTATATTTGGCCCCCACCGTTGGAAACGATGGACCATTGCCTTTTTGGGTGCTGTAGTTCTGGAATATGGGGCCGGCATTGCCGGAGGCTGCACAAGCGGTCTGGCCATATCAGGCGGTATGTTATTAGCTCCCAGTGCTTTCATTTTTATTATAGGGATGTTCGCCTCCGGCATCCTGACAGCACTAGTTGTTTATGGAAAGAGGTATTAAATATGACTATAATAGCCCCTCTGTTTTTAGGCCTGCTTTTTGGCCTATCACTTAATAAAGCTGGTCTGACAAAATATCACAAAATCGTAAATGTCTTTCGTTTCACTGATATGGCGGTTCTCAAATTTATGATGACTGCACTGGTTGTGGCCATGAGCGGCTTGTATTTCCTGCGCGGATTGGGTTGGATCACCTTTCCTAATGTCCCCCCTACTTACCTGGTTGGCAATCTCGCCGGCGGATTGATATTTGGTATTGGCATGGCCCTTACCGGGTATTGACCGGGAACATGCGCCGCCGGGAGCGGTGAAGGCAGAATTGATTATCTTGTCCCTGGTTTACTGGGTTTCCTCACAGGAGCTGTGATTTACGGGTTAACTTATCAGCAAGTCTTTCCGAAGATTTCCGCAATAGCCAATTACGGAAACACTGTGATTCCAGAATTGTGGAATGTTAATCCTTATTTGTTCGTTCTATTGTTCTCTCTTATGGCTCTCTTGTTATTTTATCTGATTGATCGAGCCGGGCTGCAGCGCAAGAAAGACATTGAATGAGATTTATTATTCCTAAAACAACTTTAGCTAAAGAAGACCAACCATGAAAAATAGCATTTCTCGGCGAGATTTCTTAAAGATAACCGGAAACACAGCGGGCGCCCTGGCATTGGGGTCGTTTATACCCCCGGAAGTGATTTCAACCGCCCTCGAATCAGGTTTTATTGACAGTCAGGGCAATGGGTATATTCCGACTCTTTGTGAGATGTGTGTCTGGCGCTGTGGTGTATTGGCTAAAGTCCAGGATGGCCGTGTGGTTAAACTGGAAGGAAACCCAGAACATCCCCATTCTAAGGGCCGGTTATGCGCTCGAGGACAATCTGGATTGATGACAACGTACGATCCCGATCGTGTCCTGCAACCCCTGGTGAGGGTCGGAAAACGAGGAGAAGGTAAGTTCCGCAAAACGTCCTGGGAAGAAGCACTGGACATCGTGGCTGAGAATATGCTGCAGATCAAAGAAAAATACGGACCCGAAGCAATGCTCTTCTCTTCCACACACAATCTCTCTCAAACCCAATTTGAAAACTTGCTCTTTGCCTATGGATCTCCCAACTATGGCACCCAACGAAGTTTATGTTTCAACTCCATGGTAACCGCATTCCTTCTAACATATGGAATCGAGGAACCCAGCCGTAATTACGATGACGTTGAATTTATTCTGTTAACGGGCCGCAATCTGGCTGAAGCAATTTCAACCTCAGAGACAGGCGAATTAATTAACGCCATAAAACGCGGTGCTAAATTAGTTTATCTTGACCCTCGTTTTACAAAAACCGCCGCCAAGGCTGAGGAATGGATACCCATTCGACCCGGCACCGATGCTGCCTTTTTATTGGCCATGATTCAAGTCATCGTCAGTGAAGAATTGGCTGACTGCGATTTTGTTCGCCAATATGTTGACCACTGCGATGATATGCCGGAAGTGTTTAAAAAATATACTCCCGAGTGGGCTGAGGGAATAACCGGCATTCCTGCCAAAACCATTGACCGGATCGCCCGCGAATATGCGGCAGCAAAACAAAACGCAATGGCCCATCCTGGCTGGCGCACCTCAAATTTTGTAAATTCATTCCAGACCGAACGCGCAATTGCTACCCTAAACGCTCTCAGCGGTAATGTTCTAACGCCTGGTGGATGTTTGGGAGCGGAAAGTCCAGAAGCGAGCAGCGTACGTTTGGGAAAACCGCCCCAGCCCGCATATCCTCGAGCAGTTGCTAAAAGATTGGATGGTGTTCCTTGGAAGTATCCCCTGGTACCTTTAAAGCTGGGCGTATTCCAAGAAATGCGTGACGCTATTCTCACCGGTGACCCTTATCAAGCCCACGGCTGGTTTGTGTCACGTCAAAATCCAGTTCAGGCTTTGCCAGATCGCAACCGCACCTTACAAGCTTTGGAAAAAATGGACTTCATTGCCGTTGTAGATGTGATCATGAACGATACCTCCTGGTATGCTGATGTGGTATTGCCTGAAAGTTCCTACCTGGAACGGTATGACCCACTTCATGTAGTTGGTGATGAAGTATTTATCCGCCAGCCGGTCATCGAACCTCAGGGTGATACCCATTCTGCACTTTGGATTTACAAAGAGCTTGGCAAACGCCTGGGGCTGGAAGATTATTTCCAATACCAGGACGAAGAAGATTATCTTCTTCAACAGCTGGAGCCGCTGGATGGATCCCTTGCTACGCTATCAATTAACGGGGTTATCAAACCCGAATCCGCCTCAGGTAAAAAGGAAGAAATCGTTTTCAACACTCCAACCGGAAAGATCGAAATCTATTCTGAGACCCTTGGGAGAGCCGGTTTCTCTCCCTGGCCTACCTGGGAAGACCCCCCTCTACCCGCCGAGGGCGAACTTTACCTGCTGTCGGGTAAAGTAGGACAACATACCCAATCTGCCACTCAAAACAATCAGCTTCTGCATAAATATGAGGACAAACCCCGGATCTGGCTGCACACCTCAACCGCAGCAGAGCGAAATATTAAAACCGATGATTATGTGCGGGTAACAAGTCCTGTAGGAGAGATTGTTGTCCGGGCCTTGGTTACAGAAGCGATCCGCTCCGATTGTGCATTTATGGCTTTTGGTTATGGACACCGCTCTAAAGGTCTGCGCACAGCCTATGCCAACGGCGCCAGCGATTCGGATTTGCACGTCACGTTCACAGACCCGATCAGCGGTGGGCAAGCGCTCAGTCAAACCTGTGTAACTGTTAAAAAAGAGGACTGATAACAATGTCAGATAATATTCACAAGGGCAAATATGGCTTTCTGATCGATGCTTCTCTTTGTATCGACTGCCGGTCTTGTTTGGTGGCCTGCAGCGCAGAGCACAATGTTTCAATGTCCAGCACGCGAATCTGGATGAAGGGGACAGGGGTCATGGGTAATTTCCCAGACTTGTCCCTCTACACAGCTCCATTCCACTGTATGCATTGCGACGATCCATCCTGTGTCTCAGCCTGTACTGTGGGAGCGCTGCAGAGGAACGAGGACGGTATCGTGGTATATGATGCTCACCGCTGTATTGGCTGCCGCTACTGCATGTACGCCTGCCCTTTTGAAGTTCCCAATATGAACCTCCAAGAACAATTACCCCTGATTGTCAAATGTGATATGTGTGAAGATCGGTTGAATCAAGGACTTGAGCCGGCTTGTACTGCCACCTGCCTGACCGGTGCGATCCAATTTGGGACCCGGGAAGAAATGCTCCAAAAAGCCCATAAGCGAAGGGAAGAGAACCCGGATTTATGCGACCATATATATGGAGAACATGAAAACGGCGGAACTTCTACTTTTTACCTTTCACCAGTTTCCTGTGATGAACTATGTTTCCCCTGTGTTGAGACTCACTCCACCGCATATTCAAATCGGCAGGTTACCCATACCACACCCACAGTCGCCGGAGCGGCAGCATTAACATTAAGTGGAATTTTCCTTGCTTTAAAATACTTTGGAAAAAGCGGGGATGAGAAAACTGACAGACCTGAAGAGACAAAGGAGAAACAGGCATGATCCAGAAAATAATTGAGGAACTGCGCAGAATGCCTAAAGCAGTTTACGTTCTGGCTCTGATTGTAGCAATTGGAGGATTGACAGCTCTTTACCGACTTTATGCGGGATTAGGCGCCACCACCAATCTCAATAAAGGATATCCATGGGGCGTCTGGATCAGTTTTGACCTCTCCATGGTGGCTTTTTCAGGGGGTGCGTTTACGCTGGCTGCTATCGTATATATCTTTCAAAAAAAGGAGTTCCATCCAGCAGTATTCCCAACCGTATTGACCGGTTTGGTGGGATACACTTCCGTTCTGGTGATCCTTTTTATGGACTTAGGACGATGGGACCGTTTTTATCACTTTGTGATTTATCCCAATATCCATTCCGCACTTTTTGAAGTAAGCTGGTGCATTTTACTGTATTCAACCGTACTGGTCTATGAACTGAGTCCTGTCTTTTTAAAACAACCGCGGTTTCGGAAACTCAATCGAATCATCAAAAAAATGACTATCCCCATGGTAATTGCAGGCGTTACCCTTTCTACCCTGCATCAATCATCCCTTGGAACCCTTTTTGTCGTCATGTCAAATCGGCTGCACCCCTTATGGTATTCAATGATCTTGCCTGTATTCTTTTGGATGTCATCAATCGGATCCGGAGTGGCAATGGTCATCGCAGGATCAACAGTTAGTTACTGGGTTTTTGGCCGCAGTCTGAATCAAAAATTGGTTGAAAAATTGGGACGACTGATCCCCTGGATAATGGGAGTATATTTGACAGCAAAAATCGGAGAATTGTTCTTTACCAATGAACAGAATTTAATTTTCAGCAGTGGGAAGTTCAGTTTTCTGTTTATATTGGAAATGATCGTCGGAGTTATCCTACCAATCATTCTATTTTCGATTCGAAAAATTCGTGAGAACCGGTTAGCTTCTTTGATCAGCAGTTCGTTAGTGATCCTTGGTATATCTCTTAATCGCTTCAATACCTCCTGGTGGGGTATGAAACCCATAGAGGGATACAAATACATCCCAACCATCGCCGAGTTACTGATCCTGGCAGGTGTATTGTCTGGTGTTATCCTGGCCTTCACCTTGGTCTCGCGCTACTTCCCCGTTTTTGAGGAAACCGAGAAGCGAACAAACACACCCATCTCTGCTGGGAAAATTCCTGTAAACACTACAAAATAGCCCTGTTATTTGACTAGAAAACTCCTGGGGAAAAGAAAAATCGAACATGATACTTACAGAAAAGTTTGAGAAGTTATTATCGGAATCAGTTTCCTGGCACCTAGGAGTCTGTCCTCGACAAGTTCTCGGGGTTAGGATGGGGATGTATGCTGGGTTACTCTTGAATCTTAATCTCCCCCAGTCTGATAAACGATTGCTGACCATAGTTGAAACCGATGGCTGTTTTGCCAGTGGAGTCAGTGCCGCGACAGGGTGTTGGGTTGGCCGTCGAACTTTGCGGGTAAACGACTTCGGAAAAGTGGCGGCTACTTTTATTGACACAATTACTGAGAAAAGCATCCGCCTTTCTCCTAAAGCTAATATTCGTTCACTTGCAAAGGAGTATGCGCCTGATGAGGAAAGCCGCTGGCATACCCAATTGATTGGATATCAACATATTCCTGATGACCTGCTCTTTTCACAACAGTTAGTAGAACTCTGCACCCCGATCAGTGACATCATCAGCAAAGCTGGCTTACGTACCAATTGCCATATTTGTGGGGAAGAAATAATGAATCAACGCGAGACGGTCCGAGAAGGGTTGGTGTTTTGCCAAAACTGTGCCGGTTTTCCATATTATTTGATAGCGGATAATCCAGCCAAATAACTTCCTTATGTGTGGATCCTTCATAAGCCCGCTTCGATTATCCTGATCACGGAGGAAACACTTCCCGCAATGCCTCGTCCATCATTTTTTCACCATCTGCATCCGGTAAAAATACCCCAAAAACAAGCCCGCTTCACTTATACATTTGGAACTGGCGGATTGGCTGTGTTTTTGTCTATCATACTGGGTTTATCCGGCATCCTGGAAATGTTTTACTACGTTCCATCCCCGGACCAGGCCGCCCTCTCGGTTCAGACCATTACATACCTCGTTCCACTGGGCGGGTTTATCCGTAATCTGCATTTCTGGTCTGGTCAACTCTTATTAATCATCACTGGATTACATTTCCTCCGGGTCATCTTTACCGGAGCTTATACATCACCCCGGCGACTTAATTATCTAATCGGAGCCGGTCTTTTTATTCTGGCGCTGCTATTGGATTTCTCGGGATACGTCCTGCGCTGGGATGTTGATATCCAATGGGCTTTGATCACTGGAACAAATCTTATAAAAACCATTCCTGTCATCGGGGATTCTTTTTACGGGTTTGTGGTTGGTGAAGCCCAACCGGGGAGTATCACCTTGATCCGTTTTTACGCCTGGCATACTTATGGTCTTGTATCTTTCGCCGCTATCTTTTTAATTTGGCATATTTTTCGGGTCAGACGGGATGGGGGAATTGCCTCGTCAAAGTCACAAGCCAATCGAAAACCAGCACGGATTTCCCGATTCGATCTGGTAGATCGAGAAGTATTGGCAATGCTCTATGGAGGGGTAATTTTGACAGCAATGGCAGCTTTGCTACCTGCCCCAATCGGCCCACCCCTTACTGGAATATCCCTCAATCTTGGACAGGAGCAAGCCCCCTGGTTTTTTTTATGGATTCAAGAGCTTCTTCGTTTCGGGGATCCGTTTTTGTTCGGAGTCGTCATTCCGTTAATTTTTCTAGGGTTACTCACAGCAATTCCCTACATATTCCCAAAACTGGATCCCCGGGAAATTGGTAGTTGGTTTCCAACCAGCGGCCGGTTTGCTCAGGGTATTGTGGTACTGATCATAATGATAATTTCCATATTTACTATCCGGGCACTTTAATCATATGGAAAAACGATTTGCAGCATCCATCATTTTTCTCCTTGGTGTGATAGTAATGTTTTGGTTGGAGAGCCGCCGTCCGGATCCTGTAGAGCTGCTCCCTTCCATATCAGGAGAACCCGAATATTGTTTGACATGCCACCAGGATGTACCCGAGATCAGCCCCTCTCATCCTGTTGATATTTTTGGGTGTGTGGTTTGCCACGGTGGTGAAGGTTTAGCATTGGATCCCGATCTGGCTCACAGCACGATGCGGGGCGAAAAAAACCCTTCGGACCTATTGGTAGTGGAGGCATCGTGCGGTGGGAGTACTTGCCACAGCGGCTCACAGGCAGAAGACCGTGATCACATTCAACGGGTAACAACCAGCATGCAATCAACCTACGCAGGGGCAATAGCCAGTGTCAGGTATTCTTTCGGTGCCCAGAACGACCTGGTCGCCCACATGGGTATAAATGCCGTTCAGGATAACAACTCCGCCACTAATATCTCATTTCTAACAGCTTTTAATCCAGCGCAAGAAACCCAATCCAGTTTGTTATCCTTTGCTGAAAATTGTTTGTATTGCCACATCTCAGCAGCTCCTTTACCAGGTCAAGATTATTCCCGTCTAACAGGTTGCGCTGCCTGCCATTCTCCATTGAATCCTGATGGAGAAATAACTCACACACTCACCACTGCCGTTTCATATACTCAATGCAACACTTGTCATAACCGTGGCAATTACAGTTTAAGGGATATGCAATTCCACCCCCGGGAAGACCAGTATTCTGGTCGGCTTCACGAGTACTATCAACCCATCGCTCAGTTTGTACGTTGTGAATACACTTTAGATTGTATCGACTGCCACACCCGTTCTGAGGTCATGGGGGATGGTGATATTCACAACAATCAGGACGAAATCCAATACGTGCAGTGCAAGACCTGCCATGGAACTCCAACAGAGCTCCCCCGCTCATATACAATTCAAAACGAAGATGATCTAGCCTTCAGACTTGCAACATTAAACCCGGTCATTGATTTAAATGTTGGGGATATTATTTTGATTACAGAGCATGATGAACCACTTTGGAATACACGAATTTTAGCCGATGGCACTTACGAACTCTACGGAAAAGCTACCGGCCAGCGGTTTGTATTTCGGCCAGTGGCAGACACAAACTGTGGCCAAGAGCCAGATGAACAGGAATCCCATTATTGTCATCAGTGTCACGCAGTTGAGAGGTGATAAAAATGGCAAAAATGAGTGAAAATCTAAATCGCCGGGATTTCGTTATACTAATGACCAAAGGGATATTAACGGTAAGTGGTTTGTTGGGACTTGGTGGAATAATCCGGTTTTTTTCCTATTATAAAAAAGAATATCCTACAAATGAAATCAATCTCGGTCCAGCTGATCAATACCCCGTTGGATCAAAAACAATACTTAACCAAGTTCCCGCAATACTCTATCATACAGAAGGAAGTTTTAAAGCTCTGAGCCTGACATGCACACATCTGGGATGCACAGTAGAAGAAAGTGAAGAGGCCTTTCACTGTCCCTGCCACGGTTCAGGATTCAATGCAGATGGTAACGTGTTAAATGGTCCAGCAAATCAACCCCTGCGAACTCTCAAGGTAGAATTAATTTCTGACGGGACACTGGTTCTTTTCAAGAAGTAGACGTTCCCGGAACTTCAACTGAATCAATCCAGTAGTTTTTTAACCAATTCAAGATCCACAATCTGACCGGGAGACAGATATTTCTTCCAATTATTTAAGTGTTCCTGCAGTCTCACCCGCAGAAGCCCCAGGGCCAGATTTTTATTCTGCAACTGACTGCGAGTCTGGTCACTTTCCACCCGAATATTCGTTGGCTTATGGACTATCGTTACCTTGGTTTCCCGCTTATTGACATTCTGTCCCCCTGGACCACCAGATTTAGTGAAAGTGATTACGAAATCTGAGGGATCCAGGGCAGCCAAATCGCTGATATTATCCTCAATCCAAGCACAATATCGGATAATGTGTTTCTCATAAATATCCTGGTTATCAGTGATTGGCAATTTACTCAAAACTTGTTTAAGGGAATCTTCAACATCTTTCATGCGTTGTGCTATAGACTGATTTCTCTGCTGCTTTTTTAAGGCACGGATAGTCTTTTTCCCTTTACGACCGGTTGTTTTTCCCCCGCCGCCCCCTTTCTCAACAAACTGTTCTTCATAATTTAGAAAATCATCCGGATTGACTTTCCACTTTCCCTTTGAAGATGGTTTTTTGCCAGACATAACACCAGCCTTGTAAAAAATCTGTTGTAATTATTATAGGCGATTCGCAGCAAAAACCGCCAGATATGATGTCTCAAGAAAGTTCTTTAATGCTGATCTCACGATTGGAGTTACCTACAATCAGGTTATTATGGAATTGTGAACCGGAACGTGCTTCCCTTCCTGATCAGGACACAAAAGAGACTTTTCCCTCTAGCCCCTCCACCACTTTTTGTACCGGCACAAGACCCTGGCCAGTCCCAAAAATGGAAGTGGTACTGGCATTCTCACCCCGGAAGAATTCGTGGAATACCTTTTTCGGTTCAGCCCAGAGTCATAACCGCTGCTAATTAATAAAACGCCTGACTTATCATGCGTGAAGGGAAAGAACCAATAATTTGACATTCTTGGCAGTAAGGAGTATAAACGGGCCTGGTCAGCTGATTCGAGGAGAAGCTGGTCGGTTTTTTTATTATTCTTTGAAGGCTCGGGAGGTAGTGCCTGCCATATGAAACAAAATCGCCGCTGGATAATTCCAATACTCATCCTCTTTGCCGTGTCGGTCTATATTAATTTGCCTAATCACCCTGGAATTCATCTGGGCAATTATGATAAAGACATCAAAACCCAATTAGGTCTAGACCTGGTGGGTGGTGTCCAGGCATTGCTGGAAGCAGATTTACCCCTTGATGCAGAGGTAAACTCAGATAACATGGAGACGGCTCGCCGAATTATCGAGGACCGCGTGAATGGTCTGGGAGTCAGTGAGGCCGTGGTACAGCTCGCAGGAGACCGCCGAATCCTTGTTGAACTGCCAGGACAGCAAGACCCAAAGCAAGCGCTTTCCACAATCAAGGACACTGCTTTATTAGAATTTGTAGATTTTGGGGATTTATCCTCTCAGCAAGTATCCCAGCTGATCAACACAACAATAAACACAGATTTTCAAACGGCCAGTGATCAATCCGATGCTGTCAGTCTAACAACTGAGGGACCTGTATATCATACAGTGATGACCGGGTCTTCAATCAAGCAGGTGGGAGTAACGAAGAATGCCCTTGGAAAATTCCAGGTCGCCTTTGAGCTGACCTCGGATGGGTCCCAGGTTTTCAAGGAATATACAACCCAACATGCCGGGGAATTTCTAGCTATTGTATTGGATAATATCGTGATCTCTGCTCCCCGAATTGAAGAACCAATTACAGCTGGACGGGGATCCATCAGCGGTAATTTTACTTATGATAGCGCCAGCAATTTAGCGGTCCAATTACAGTACGGTGCTTTGCCTGTCCCACTGAAAGTTGTCCAAATCGAAACAATCGGTCCAACATTAGGACAAGATTCTCTTGATAAGAGTTTGGTGGCCGGGATCATCGGCCTGGCTGTTGTTATGTTATTTATGGCACTTTATTATCGACTTCCAGGGATCATAGCTGATCTTGCTCTGGTATTGTATATCCTGGTGACATTTGCTCTTTATCGGTGGATTCCTGTCACATTAACTTTGCCGGGAATTGCTGGGTTTATCCTGAGTATTGGTGTTGCCGTCGATGCCAATGTGCTGATTTTTGAAAGGATGAAAGAAGAATTGCGAGCAGGTCACTCAATCCAAAAGGCCATTTCACTGGGTTGGGATAGAGCATGGCCATCCATCCGGGATTCAAATCTTTCCACATTAATAACTTCCGCCATTCTTTACTGGTTTGGATCCTCTTTTGGCGCCAGTATAGTAAAAGGATTTTCACTTACTCTGGCAATCGGTGTTCTGGTTAGTTTATTCACCGCTGTAACAGTGACCAGAACTTTCCTTCATCTCTTGCTGGATAAAATCAACGTATCGAAACATTTAAAGTTATTCGGTTTGTAGTGAGGTTTCCATGATGAATATTGTAAAGCACCGTTATCTCTATTTTGCCATTTCGCTGATTGTGATCATTCCGGGAATTGCCGCTCTGCTGGCTTGGGGACTTCCAGCAGGAATTGATTTTACAGGAGGCAGTCTGCTTGAAATCCATTTCAACAGCCCCCTCCCGGAAACAACTCCTGTTTTTGAGATCTTATCCGGATTTGGTTTTTCTGATGCCAAGGTTCAAACAGCAGGAACCGATAAATTAGTCATCCGGACCAAAGAAATGGATGAGGTTACATTGAACTCTATCCTGACAGAAATCAAAACCCAGTTTAATGCAGATATTGTACTGGATCGGTTTGAAAGCGTTGGTCCCACAGTCGGAAAAGAAGTCGCTGCACGAGCTGCCGAAGCAGTTGGTATAGCTGCTCTAGGTATCCTGATCTACATCACCTTCGCCTTCAGAGGTGTGAAACATGCTTTCCGCTATGGTGTGGCTGCCATCCTGGCAATGCTCCACGATGTTATCGTGGTTCTGGGAGTGGAAGCCTTTCTGGGCCACTACCTTGGATGGGAAGCTGATGCTTTGTTTTTAACAGCCCTATTGACTGTGATTGGATTTTCTGTGCATGATTCAATTGTTGTATTTGACAGGATCCGTGAAAACGAAAGAGTCCACCGCAGAGATCCCTACGAGACTGTTGTTAATCTATCGATCGTTCAAACCATGGCCCGGTCAATCAATACCCAGCTGACAGTAATGATTACCCTGCTATCCCTGGTTTTGTTTGGAGGCAGCACGATCCGCCATTTTGTATTGATCTTGTTGATCGGTGTCTTTTCAGGAACATACTCCTCCATCTTTAATGCCTCCCCGATCCTGGTGGTTTGGGAAAACAAAGAGTGGAAAACCTGGTTTAAAAGATCACCCGCCTAATAAAAAAAGGCTGCCCGACCCCAGTGGGATCAGGCAGCCAAACTTCAACCATTTAGAAAATTTCTTCCTTTAAACCACTTCTACCTTAACCGCACAGACCTTGTACTCAGGGATCTTGGCAACCGGATCCAATGCGGCAATAGTCAACTCATTGGCAGAAGCTTCTGGGAAGTGGAAGTTAGCATATACCATTCCCGGAGGTACACGATCAGTAACCATGGCTTTGGCTTCTATAGTTCCCCGGCGGGAAGAAACCCGGACTCTTGTGTTTCCGTTCAAGCCCAGCTTCTCGGCATCAAAATCATTAACTTCGATCAGTGATTCAGGATAGATCTCCAGCAGCCCTTTGGATCTGCGGGTCATCTGGCCGCCATGCCAGTGATATAAGACCCGTCCAGTGCTCAAGATCATGGGATATTCCTTATCCGGGAGCTCGGCGGGGGGCACATGTTCAATAGGGCTGAACAGCCCTTTGCCCCGGGAGAATTGCCCAACATGCAGGATTGGGGTGCCCGGGTGTTCCTTGTCCTTCACCGGCCACTGAAGCGTTTCCCCGCTCAATAATCGCTGATGGCTTACCCCGGCATAGATCGGCGTCAGGGAAGCGATTTCTTCCATGATCTGATTGGTATCCAGATATTCCCAGGCACTGAAATCAGCTTCCTGGACTTTTCGATCTCCTATGGCAAGGATCTTTTTTGCCAATTCAGAAATAATCCACCAATCCGGTTTTGCTTCTCCAGGTGATTCTACCGCTTTGTGCACCATCTGGATCCGGCGCTCAGTGTTTGTAAAAGTGCCGTCCTTCTCCGCAAAACTTGCTCCTGGCAGCAGTACATCAGCATAAGGTTCTGTCTCGGATGGGAAAATCTCCTGCAGCACAACCAGCTCACAGGTTTCCAGTGCTTTGCGGATGTGGTTGGTATCGGGCTCACTCATGATGGGATCCTCACCCATTATATGAATCGCTTTCAGCTTTCCTTCAAATGCCAAAGGCATCATTTCTGTCGCTGTTAATCCTACTTCGGGGGAGAGCTGCTCGTCAGTCAAACCCCAAGCCTTGGCATATTCACTGCGAATCTCTGGACTGGTAACCTTCTGATAGCCCGGGTAAACATTGGGCAGCCCACCAAGGTCACAGGCGCCCTGAACATTATTTTGTCCGCGGAGGGGATTGGTCCCGCCACCGGGAACACCCATATTACCCAACAGCATCTGAAGATTGGCCAGACTCATTACATTCCCAACCCCAGTAGTATGCTGGGTAATCCCCATCGCCCATAAGACTGCTGTTGGTTTGTTTTGTGCCATAATTTCGGCAGCTTGCTGGAGATCCTCCAACGGAACACCGGTAATTTCCGAAACTTTCTCTGGAGTATATTCTTCAACAACAGCTTTGAACTCATCAAAGCCTTCTGTCCTTTTCTTAATGAACTCTTTATTTTCCCAGCCGTTGGCGAGGATAATATGCATCAAGCCGTTCACCAGGGCAATATCCGTACCCGGTTTATGCCGTAAATGCAGCATGGCAAAATCAACCAGATCGATTTTCCGGGGGTCAGCAACGATCAGTTTTGCTCCCCTCTGGCGGACTGCCTGACGGATTCGCATGCCGATCACAGGGTGATTTTCGGTGGTATTTGTACCAATCACAAAGAATGACTGGGCATCATCAGCAATATCATCAATTGAGTTTGTCATTGCTCCCGAACCAAACGCGGTGGCCAGACCGACCACAGTGGAAGCGTGTCAAAGGCGGGCACAGTGATCTATGCTGTTGGTTCCGATCACCTGCCGAGCAAGCTTATTCATTAGATAATTCTCTTCGTTGAGACACTTCGCAGAAGTTAAGAAACCCATGCTCTCAGAGCCATGGTCGTCTCTTATCTGGCGCATTTTCCCAGCAGTGATTCCCAGTGCTGTTTCCCAATCCACTTCTACCCACTGCCAGGGATTATCTTTATTCTCGGGATTACGTTTGCTGGCAGCAGGTTTCTTTTTCCCGTCCAGGAGGTATTTCCGGACCCTTGGTTTTTCTAACCGGTCAGGATGATGGACAAAATCGTACCCAAAGCGCCCCTTTACGCAGGTCCAGCCATGATTGGATGGCCCCTCCCAGGCTGAGTCTACTTTGACAATCTGGTTATCTTTAACCTGAAGGTTAATCTGGCATCCAACGCCGCAGTAAGGACAGGTCGTTTGGATAGTCTCCATCTGCCAGGGTCGTCCTTTTCCAAGGGAATTCTTTGGCCACAAGGCTCCGGTCGGGCATACTTCGACACAGCTGCCGCAAAACTCACAGGGGCTATTATCCATGGAGCTGTCAGCCCCGAATCCAATATAGGCGCTGAAACCCCGGTAAAACACACTAATGGCCTCGACACCGTTAACTTCCCTGCAAGCTCTGACGCAGCGCCGGCACAGGATGCATTTATTACGGTCTACCTGGATAAAGGGATTGGGGTCATTAACTGAATAATGGTGTTTGGTGCCCTGGTAGAGATCTTCGGTCACCTCATATTCATATGCCAGGTCTTGCAGCAAACAATCTCCGGCTGCATCACAAGTCATGCAGTCCAGCGGGTGGTCGGATACCAGCAATTCCAGGTTGAACTTTCGGGCAGCGCGCACACGATCACTGTTGGTATTTACTACCAGGCCTTCAGATACCGGATAGGTGCAGGAAGTATGCAAAGCCCGTTGCCCTTCAATTTCCACCAGGCAGATCCGGCAGGCTCCTTCCGGGGGTAAGGCAGGGTGATCACACAGGATGGGAATATAAACCCCCTCTTCCCGAGCTGCCTGCAGGATTGTTTGTCCCTGCTCGGCCTGGATCCTTTTTCCATTAATCGTAAAATTTATATTTCCCATGATTTGGATTTCTCCTTCTCTTTAGATCGGTTCAATCACAGTCAGCTCATGTTTTCTTTTGACAAGAACCGCACCAAAATTGCAGACATCGTAACAAGCACCACATTGAATACACGTTGATTGATCAATAACATGAGGTTCTTTCTTCTCGCCAGTGATTGCCTCGGTTGGGCATGCTTTGGCGCATAAACCACATCCTGTGCAGGGGTCAGGGTCAATTTCATAAGTAAACATACCTTCACATACACCGGCTTCACAGAATTTTTCTGTGACATGGGCTTCGTACTCTTCCCGGAAGAATTTCAAAGAAGCCAAGACCGGACCAGGTGTAAGCTGGCCCAAAGCGCACAGGGAACCTTCCTGCATGTATTTGGAAATCCTTTCAATTTCATCCAGGTCCGCCAGGGTCCCTTCTCCGTTTGTAATCTTCGTCAATACTTCCAGCAGCCGCTGACCACCAATCCGGCAGGGCACACATTTACCACAGGATTCTGCGGAGGCAAAAGTTAAGAAATAACGGGCGAGCTCCACCATACAGGTGTCCTGGTCTACGACAATCATACCCCCGGATCCCATTGTAGCTCCGGCAGCCGTCAGGGAATCGAAATCAACCGGTGTATCCAGAGCTTCCGCGGGCAAACATCCACCCAGGGGACCGCCCGTTTGCACTGCTTTGAATTCCTTTTTATTCGGAACGCCGCCGCCAATATCATAGATAATTTCCCTTAAAGTAATGCCCATGGGCACTTCGATCAGACCGGTGTTTTTTATCTTTCCAGTCAGTGCAAATACAGCTGTTCCAGTAGACTTTTTTGTACCTATGTGGTTAAACCAATCCGCCCCATTCATCATAATTTGGCTGGTGATGGCAAAGGATTTGACATTATTTACATTAGTGGGTTTTCCCCACAAACCTGATACGGCAGGGTAGGGAGGCCGAGGGCGTGGTTCACCTCTCTTCCCCTCAATGGAAGCGATCAATGCAGTCTCTTCCCCACAAACAAACGCTCCTGCTCCTTCTTTAATCTTCAGGTTAAAAACAACTTTGGAACCAAGAATATTATTGCCCAACAAACCAAAAGTATAGGCCTGTTTGATGGCAATTTTTAAGCGTTCTATAGCGAGTGGATATTCTGCCCGGCAGTAAATATACCCTTCTGTCGCGCCAATGGCGTAAGCAGCGATGATCATGCCTTCCAGTAAGGCATGAGGATCTCCTTCCAATACTGAACGATCCATAAAAGCACCCGGATCGCCTTCATCCGCATTGCAGATGAGATATTTAGGAGTGTTTTTTGCTTTCCGGCAAAACTCCCATTTCAAACCCGTCAAAAACCCCGCTCCTCCCCGGCCGCGAAGTCCTGAATCCTTCATCTCTTCAATGACCTCATCCGGAGTCATCTGAAAGAGGGCTTTTTCAAGACCCCCATAACCACCAGAAACCAGGTATTCTTCAATTGATTCGGGGTCGATCATGCCGCAGTTTTTAAGAGCGATGCGGACCTGTTTGCCATAAAAAGGAAGTTCAGCATAAGTAGGAATCCCTTCAACTGTCGTCCCATCCCTGGCAGGAAGCTGCCCATAGATCCAGCGTTTACTGAATTCGCCATTTAAGAGGTGCTTCTCGATGATCTTTCCGACCATGGCCGGTTTCACATTTTTATAAGTTATCCGGGGCTGGCCAGGCTGCTGAATATCCAGCAGGGGTTCATTATGGCACATCCCGATGCAGCCAACATTCACGATTTCAGCATCAAGTTTGTGTTTTTTAAGTTCCGATCGCACGGCATCCGCAACCTGGTTGGCCCCCGCCGCGATCCCACATGTACCCATACCAAGGATGATAGTGAGTTTATTATCTTCCCGGTCTGATAATTGGGCTTTGGCTTGTTTCCGAAAATCATTCAATTCGGAGATATTCTTTAACACCGGCATAGGGAATCTCCTAAACTAGCTATTTCTCCACTTCCATAATGTTTTCCACCAGAGAATCGGCAGTGGTATTTCCATAAACCTGCCCATCCACCAGGGCGATCGGTGCCAGGCCGCAGGACCCCAGGCAATAAACGATCTCAAGTGTATATTCGAATTCCGGATCACTGCCGCCTGCCTTGAGATTAAATTCATCTTCCACGGCAGCGACCAATTTTGGCGCGCCCTTAACATGACAAGCCGTGCCATCACAAACCTGGATGATATGTTTACCCCGGGGTTCGAGATTGAATTGGGAATAAAAAGTGGCCACACCATAAAGTTGGCTGATTGAGATGCCGCTTCTTTTAGAGATCTCCTGCATGGCATCTTCCGGCAAATAACCATAGAGTTCCTGGGTGTGCTGCAAGATCGGGATCACCGCCCCTTTTTGATCCCGGAATTCCTCGAGAATCGGTTTAATTAATCCAACATCGATGCCATTGTCACTCATGAAATACTCCCTCTTCTGCAAGCGAACCCGATAATTATATTCTGCAATTAGTCCGTTTTTGGCTTAAAACCCAAGCGTTCTGGATTACAGTATACCCGCAGTTTTCCATGGCGGGCATATCCAACAAGGGTGATCTGCCAGGTCCGAGCCAAATCAACCGCCGCCGAAGTCGGAGACGTCCTGGATATTATGATAGGGCACTTCATATATGCACCCTTGCGCAGCATTTCCGAAGAAATCCTGCCTGTTGTGATCAATGCCCGGCCTTCCATTTTGATACTCTGCATCAAACAGGCTCCGTGTAATTTATCAATGGCATTATGGCGGCCGATATCTTCAGCAACTTGAAGCAAATGTCCTGTTTCCAGTTCAAGTAAACCAGCGGCATGAACGCCGCGTGATTTAGCATATAAACTATCTTTTGTTTGCAGGTGTGTAAATGCCTCGAGGATCAAATCTGGTTCAGCAGAGATTCCGAATGGGAGCGGCTCCATACCGGGTCTAGAATCTTCCTGGGTAAGTCCTCCCCCACATCCAGAGGTCAGAACCATTTTCTGGGGAAGATCAACATCCCTGTTCAACCAAACATCAATACAGCATCCATCCGTGGTAACTCTGAGGTCCTTGATCTCTTTCAGATCTTCAATTATGCCCTCATTCATTAAAAAACCGACCGCCAACCAATCCTGGTTCAGCGGCGTTCCCATCATCGAAACAAAATCCACACCATTCACATATATAGTGAGCGTAATTTCCTCAATGACCTCTCCGCTATGCGGCTGCCAATCATGATGAAAATTCCACCAATGAAAAGTCTCTGTTCCGCGATTTTTCATCGCACCCTTCAATTCAATTAAATGAATAAACCAGTAAAGGCCCCTTTGGATTGGGGGCTAAGAATCGGGGCTGTTAGATTTTTAAGGCTAACAGCCCCGATTCAGTATTCTTTTTTGAATCAATCATGAAACAGATCGATTCAGGAAAGGCCAAGTACTTGACCTGTTTCGAGATCAATATCGATCTCATAGTAGGCCGGCCGGGTGGGCAGGCCAGGCATGGTGCTCATCGAGCCCAGCAGGGGATACAGGAAACCTGCGCCAACAGAAGCCCGAATATCTCGAATGGGAACAGTGAATCCTGTTGGCCTGCCTTTTAAGGTCCCATCATGACTCATGCTCAAGTGTGTTTTTGCCATACACATGGGAAGTTCATCAAAGCCCAGCTTAGTGTAAAGCTCAACCTTCTTCTCTGCAAGAGGTTCGTAAGTAACACCATCGGCGCCGTAGATTTCCTTGCAGATGATCTCGATCTTTTCCTTGATAGAGGTGCCTTTCAGCGGGTAGAGGAATTTGAAATCACTGGGCTGTTCACAAGCTTCCACAACAGCCTTGGCAAGATCAATAGCGCCCTTCCCACCCTCCATCCAGTGGCGGGTGACCACGGCGTTGTAGGCGCCAGCCTTCATGGCAGCTTCGCGCACCATTTCAACCTCGGCCTCAGTATCGTCTTTAAAGCTGTTAACCGCAACCACGGTTGTGATACCAAACTTCAAGGCATTTTCGATATGGGCTTCCAGGTTGCAAAGGCCTTTCTCCAGCAGCTCCAAATTCTCGGTTACATAAGCGGAATCCAGAGGAGCTCCGGCAGTAACCTTGGGACCACCTCCATGCATCTTCAAAGCTCGCACGGTCGCGACCAGCACAACCACATCCGGAACCAATCCGGAGTAGCGGCATTTGATGTCAAAGAATTTTTCCATACCTATATCGGCACCAAAACCAGACTCAGTCAAAACGTAATCCGCTAATTTCAAAGCAATTTTATCGGCAATTATAGAGCTGTTGCCATGAGCGATATTAGCAAAAGGACCGGCATGGACAAATACCGGTGTACCTTCTACAGTCTGCATCAGGGTGGGTTTGATAGCATCTTTCATCAGCACAGTAACCGCACCCGAGACACCAAGGTCATCCATGGTGACTGGATCTCCGGCTTTGCTTGTGGCTACAACCGCCATTCCAAAACGTTTCCGCATATCAGCCAGGCTGGTAGTCAATGCCAGGATAGCCATGATCTCACTGGCTACTGCGATATCAAAGCCAGTCCTTCGGCTATGTCCACCTTCTTTGGGACCAAGGCCAATTTCAATTTCCCGCAGGTGTCGGTCATTTGTATCCACGATCCGGCGCCAAGTGATGGTCTCGGGATCAATATCCAGGCGCACAAATTTACTGTATTCTTCCTCGGTCAAGTCATCGGGGTCGGTTTTATCAATACCCAGTTTCTTCAGCCGGCTGAACATGATAGTTGCAAATTCCCTTTTACCTTTATTGTCGGGTGGGCACAAGCGCCGGAAAAGTGCTTCATCCGTCTGCCTGTCCTCATGGTACATGCGGGTATCAATTGCCGCAGCGACCAGATTGTTGGCAGCGGTAATAGCATGGATGTCGCCCGTCAGGTGCAGGTTGAAATCCTCCATGGGTATAACCTGGCTGTAGCCACCGCCAGCAGCGCCGCCCTTAATGCCAAAGGTTGGTCCCTGGCTGGGCTGGCGAATGCAGGTAAAGAGGCTTTTTCCCAGGTGCGCCCCGAGGGCCTGGCTCAAACCTACCGTGGTGGTGGTTTTGCCTTCACCCAGAGGAGTGGGTGTGATTGCCGTAACATCAATATATTTTCCATCTGGCACATCTTTAAGGCGGTCCAGGATATCAAGAGTCACTTTGGCTTTGTACTTGCCGTATAACTCAAGCTCGTCATCCAGGATCCCGATCTCATCTGCAAGTTCCTTGATCGGTTTAATAATCGCTGCGTGAGCGATATCGATATCCGAAGGCACTGGATCCAGCAATTCCAGTGGAGACGGGGTTACGGGTTTCTTCTCAAAAGTCATCTGTCCACTCCTTTATTGTGATTAGCGACAAGTCCAATTATAGCTGTCTTATTAATTTCCATATGCCAGTTTGGCTGCCCGAACGGTATTACGCAGCAGCATGGCTATAGTCATCGGTCCTACTCCACCAGGCACAGGCGTTAGGTATCCCGCCACTTCAAGTGCTTCCTTATAATCAACATCCCCTGTCAGGCGGTAGCCTCTTTCTACGCTGGGATCATCAACACGATTCGTTCCTACGTCAATTACCGCTGCCCCTGGCTTGATCCAATCTCCCTTAACCATCTCTGCCCGGCCTACTGCTGCGATCAACACATCTGCCTCAGCACATTTTTCCTTCAGGTTTTTGGTCCTGGAGTGACATATGGTCACAGTTGCATTCTCTTTTATCAGTAGTAATGCGGCAGGCATACCAACAATAAATGATCGCCCTAAAACTACGGCATTCGCACCTTCCAGCACCACGCCAGCATTCTTTAACAGGTACAGAACGCCATCGGGTGTAGCTGGTACAAACATCGGTTCACGGCCTTTTTGGGCCAAACGTCCGATATTCAAGGGGTGAAATCCATCCACATCTTTTTCAATGCTGATCGTCCTCAATACGCTTTCATCATCCAGTCCGTCCGGCAGGGGAAGCTGGACAAGGATACCATGAACTTCAGGGTCCTCATTTAGATCCTTGACCATCTTCTCAACCTCTTCCTGGGTGGCTGTAGCTGGTAGAACATGTCCAATGGATTTGATCCCGGCTTTTTCGCAGGCTTTGTGTTTCATACTCACATATACTTCTGAGGCCGGATTTTCACCAACCAGCACAGTCGCCAATCCAGGCGGATTTTTTCCTTCTGCAACCATAGCTGCTACATCTGCGGCCACAGCGTCCCGTACTTCCTTTGCAACAGCTCGTCCATCAATGATTTTTGCGGTCATAAACCACTCCCTTTGTGAATGAGAAATGAATTGTAAATGGATTTGAAAATCAAAGGTGATTTCAAATAAGCCTATT
>Ga0209013_10001007_pt1 | contig 26030 bp, 22 predicted proteins | sample Cruoilmetagenom2_FD_187291 | JGI IMG/M metagenome (GOLD analysis project Ga0209013, IMG submission 187291) | Oil polluted marine microbial communities from Coal Oil Point, Santa Barbara, California, USA - Sample 2 (SPAdes) (version 2) | ecosystem: Environmental > Aquatic > Marine > Oil seeps ...
GATTATATGCAGGTAAAACGGAATATTACCGGGCGTCATTTCTGAGCCCGGGGATACTGTGTGAGTAATGTCGGGTTAGATGAATGGATGATCCGGGAACACATCAAAAATCAGGAACAAAAAGAGAAACGTCAGGAGCAGATGAGGCTGAATGGACTCATTGTCAGAATATGACAATAATTGCCATATTCTGACGTTTGTTCAATCTATTTTCATCTTTAGATCAGCAAGCATTAGATTGAATATTAAAGATTGTTATTATTTGGCATGTTATTTGCTTGTATCTAATTGCTGCCATTTTGTATTTATATAGATGTAGATGGCGATATAATTATGTGCTGGGAAGATAATATAACATCCCAAATATTTTGTATATTGCAGCATAAAATGCCAGCATTATATTGCATATAAAAATAGTGATTTGTAATAACATAAATTCAGGAGAGTAGCAATGTTAAAATATTTAAGTACAATTGCCACCACGCTGGTATTGGGATTGGGCGCTATCGAGGCCTATGCCATGTCTAGAGTTCCGGGTTCTGCCGGTAGTGTTCAAGGTAGCGAAGTCGCAAACTCCGTACCTGAGTTGAGTGCTGCGGCAGGCCCCATTGCGGTGGCAGTCATATTAGGTATTGTTGGAATTGGTCTAGAACGACGCAGACGCAAAAATAAAAAATAGGAATCTAACCGGCCCAGATTGCTCCGGGTTGAATATAAAACCCTCGGTTTGAACCGAGGGTTTTTTTGTCATAGTGGCACTTAGCTGCAAAAGAGAGCTTTAATCATATAGTGAAACAGCCATTTCTATATCTGCGCTTCATGCTCGCGATCGGCTTACTCATCGTGGAAGCGATGCTATTGAGCCTTATGGTGGACGCTCGCACAATTCCAGAAAACGGATTTCTATCTCTCCTGCTAGCAGAGGCTGGGGATTTTCTCCGATGGATGATTGTTTCGGCGGGTTTATTTGCACTTTTTCTGTCCAATGGTTTCAAATATAGACTAAAAACACTGCTACATCATTATTCGGCATCCCCGTCGCTTGTGGCCCTTATCGTCCACTTGGGATTATTTCTTAGCCTTGTTTTTACCACACAACAGGTTTTTCATAAACAACCGGGCGCCGACAATTATTTTAGTTTTTTATGGCTTATCATTGTTGGGCTGACTGGTATTTCCTGGTGTTTTGTTATTGCAAGTCCAGGCAACTGGAGAAAGTTTTTATCAAGAGAAAAACTTTCGATAGCGAGCGCCCTGATCGGCGGCCTTATCATCGTCGTTCTTGGGTTCTATTTCCAACGGTTTTGGGGATCTATGACCGAGTTTACGCTCGGGTCGACAAAGACATTACTGGAATTATTATACGATGATATTATTTTTGATGCGTCTCAGAATCAATTGGGTATCGGCGCATTTCGGGTGAATATAGCGCCAGTCTGTTCTGGCATTGAAGGCGCGGTTCTGGCTGTTTCAATCGCTGCTATCTATCTTTACCTTTCGCGTAAATACTTGAAACTACCCCATGCCCTTGTATTGCTGCCGCTTGCCGGCATTATATCTATCGCCCTTAACATCATTCGTATCATCGCGCTGATCATACTTGGTGCCGAAGTATCTCCAGCGCTTGCGGTAGGAGGCTTTCACAGCGTAGCCGGCTGGATAACAGCCGTTTTAGTCGCGCTTCTGATCGTATTTGTTTTTTCTTCCTGGCAATGGATTCAAAAGATACCCGAAAGTGAAGATGAGACCGCCACTCCGTCTGCGGATTCAAACCTTGCGTACGCTATTTTAATCCCATTTGTAATATTTACAGGCGTTACTCTTGTTGGCAGAATTTTTATCGATGAATTTGATTATTACTACCCTGTAAAGATAATTTTAACATTGGGAGTGATTCTCTATTTCTGGAAGATTTACAAATTCCAAATACCCGATCGAAAAATAGAGGCATTTGCAGTTGGTGTCCTGGTTGCCGCTCTTTGGGTTTTAATGATACCTTCAGACGAACAAGCGAACACGAATATATCAGCCGCATTAGCTGCCATGCCCCTTTGGGCATTAGTCGGATGGAGTATTTTTCGGCTGCTAGGGTTTTGGGTGTTGGCCCCGATTCTGGAGGAACTTGTTTTTCGTGGTTACCTCCTCGGTCGGCTATCGGGCCAGGAGATTTCTAATATTCACAAACCAAGTTTCAGTGTGCTCGCACTAATCATTAGTTCTCTCCTGTTTGGCTTGGTACACAACGCCTGGCTTGCAGGCACAGTAGCAGGATTGCTTTTTGCATATGTCAGGTATCGCGCTAACTCGATTACTGGTTGTATTGCAGCGCATAGTACAGCCAATGTACTGGTGGCTGGTTGGGCAGTGTACTCGGGAAATTGGTCGCTAATCTAAAGGGTTATTTCGTGAACAACCCCAAGTCAGAAAATAAAAGCTTCTTCTGCCGGTGCATTCTCCAGTGGAGCAATCTCTGTTTCAAACAGGTTCTCACGCCGAAAGGCATCTTCACGCACTCGTGTGATCAGCTGCGCTGTTGAGGCAGGACCAACGCCAACGATCTGGAACAGACGTCCGCCGACGGCCAGCATCTTTTCAAAATAGTCGCTGTCTGCAGGGAGGCTGCCGGTAACTGCAATCACGTCAAATTTTTCATCCGGCGCGGCGTCAAACACATCACCTACAAGCAGATTGACATCACTGATGCCGATAGCCTCCAGATGCTGTTGCGCCTGTTGAGAGAGCTGTTCATGAATCTCGATGGAGGTGACCTCATCGCTCAGCCAGTCAAGACAGGCGGTCATATAGCCGCTGCCCGTACCGATTTCGAGAACCTTGTCTCCGGGCTTGATCTGCAATGCCTGCAGCATGCGCGCCTCGATTTTCGGTTCCATCATCTGCTGACCATTGGCCAGCGGCGCCTGTATATCGGCAAAAGCAAGTCTCTTGTAGTTGTCAGGCACAAAGTGTTCGCGTGGTATCTGTTTCATGATATTCAGCACATCATTATCATCGACATTCCACGGACGAATCTGCTGCTCGATCATGTTAAATCTGGCCTGTTCCTGATTCATGGTTTAGCGCCTCACAATTGCCTTGAACTTCATCATTGCCTGAAGGTTAAGCGCTTGCAGTGAGATGGTCAACCGTAATCCACTAAAAAACGATCCAGATCAAAGATAGGGAGCACTGATTGATATGTTTCGGCCCTCTCTGTGGCAAAATAGCTATCATTGAAAAACATCACTACTAACTCTTCTGTGGAGGCAGCATGACTGCTATACCGCTTAAACCTGATGAGCTTTTCACAAGCTGTCATCCGGATGTTATTCCCTATGAGTTGACTTCCGATGCTGCTGCCACACGGACTGTCGTACCTGGTCAGCAGCGTGCACTGGATGCTATCGAGTTCGGCATTGGTATGCATCGTGACAACTACAACCTCTATGTTGCCGGTTCCAATGGGCTTGGCAAGCATGCAGTCGTCAATCGTCTGCTGAAGCAGTTGGCGGCAGATCAGGAGGCGCCGCCTGACTGGTGTTATGTCAATAACCCTGAAGATTTTAACGTGCCCAATGCACTGAAATTGCCGGCCGGAATGGGACAGCAGCTGCGCCAGGACATGATCAGGCTGATTAGTGATCTCTCCATTGCCGTGCCTGCAGCTTTCGAGAGTGATGAGTATCGGACCCGTGTGCAGCAGATCGAGGATCAGAGCGAAGAGAAAAAGGAGCATACACTTGGAGAGCTCGCAGATCGTGCATTGGGGCAGGGCGTGCTGCTGACGCGGAATGATTCCGGTTATACGCTGTCACCGACACATAATGATCAACCCATGGAAGCAGATGAGTTCAGGCAACTGCGCCAGGTCGAACAGGATCGAATCGAGGCATTGATCGATGAGCTGAAGCAGGAGTTGAAAACCCTCTTGTTGAAAATTCCGGCCTGGGCGAAAGAGGGTATGGAGCAGCTCAGGGAGCTCAACAGGTCGCTGGCAAACAGCACCGTCGATCAGTTCTTCCCCGAGTTGCTGGAAAAATATAGAGCATTGCCTGAAGTCACGGCTTATCTGGAGTCTGTGCATGACGATATTGTTGCAAACATCGAGGATTTTCTGCCGGACGAATCCGCTCACTCCGGGATCGGGAGCCAGCAACAACAGGCTTCGGCTGAACTGCAGCGATTTGAAGTCAATGTGCTGGTGGACAACAGTCAGATGCAGGGAACTCCTGTCATTTACGAGGACAACCCGACCTATAACAATCTGGCGGGAAGGATTGAACATATTCCAGAGTATGGAACCCTGATCACAAACTTTTCGTTGATTAAACCTGGCGCGCTGCACAGGGCCAATGGCGGCTACCTGATCCTGGATGCGGACAAGATTCTCAGTCAGCAGTTTGCCTGGGAGCTGCTAAAGCGCGCGCTCTATGCAAAAGAGATTCGCATCGAGACCCTGGAGCACGCACTGAGCCTGGTGAATACCATCTCCCTTGAACCGGAGACCATTCCGCTCGACATCAAGGTGATTCTGGTCGGGAGCCACTTCCTCTATGCGCTGCTGAAATCCCATGATCCTGAATTTGATGAGCTGTTCAAGGTGATGGTTGATTTTGCCAGCGGTCTTGAACGCGATGAAGCATCGACCCGGCAGTTTGCAGCATTGATTGCCGACATGGCAAACCACAACAATCTTCTTGCGGCCACGCGGGACGCTGCTGCACGCATCATTGAATATGCCTCCCGTGAAGCTGATGATGCAGAAAAACTCTCACTGCATCTGGGCTGTATCAAGGATCTGCTGATGGAGTCAGATTACTGGGCGAGGCGGGATAGGCGCAACCAGATATCACGCCGCGATGTTCAGCGGGCGATCGATGCCCGTCTCCACCGTTCGGATCAGCTGCGTGAAATCATGCATGAAGAGATCCTGCGTGACACGGTGCTGATCGATACCAGTGGAAGCTGCACCGGTCAGGTCAATGCGCTCACGGTCATCTATTCAGGAGATTTCAGTTTTGGACAACCTTCACGCATCACAGCGACTGCGCATCTCGGTGACGGCAAGGTGACGGACATTGAGCGCGAGGTCGAGATGGGAGGGCCGATCCACTCCAAGGGCGTATTGATTCTCTCATCCTGCCTGGCGCATCGCTATGCCCAGAAGCAGACGCTGGCGTTAGGCGCAACACTGGTTTTCGAACAGAATTATGCGGAGGTGGAAGGGGACAGCGCATCAATTGCCGAATTCTGTGCACTGCTCTCTGCACTGACGAATGTTCCGATTCGACAGGATCTCGCACTAACAGGGTCGATGAACCAGTTCGGCCAGGTGCAGGCGATCGGCGGGGTAAACCAGAAAATCGAGGGGTTCTATGATATCTGCCGGACTCGCGGCCTCACTGGAGAGCAGGGGGTCATTATCCCGCGTGTCAATATCAAGCATCTGATGCTGCGGCAGGATGTCGTCGATGCTGTTGCGCAGAAACAATTTCACATCTATGCCATCGTCGAGGTCGATGAGGCGCTGGAACTGCTGACAGGATTGCCGGCAGGTATGATGGACGAGAAGGGTTGTTATGCAGAGGGGACCATCAACGCCCTGGTAGTACAAAGGCTGGATGAACTGCACAAACTGCATAAACAGGAGTCAGCCGACGATCATGACGATTAGCGCATCCACCAAAAATAGGGCAGCCAAACTTATTTAACCACGGAACACACGGAAGAAGATAACAAGAAAAATTCCGTGTAGTCCGTGTGTTCCGTGGTTCGGATTTTTCATGTGTAATCCTTTTGATGGAATCGAATGGCTTGTATACTTTTCCCGGATTGAATGGATAAACTACTGCTGGAGTGATGCATGGAATATAGAGATTATTACGAAATCATGGGTGTTGATCGTGATGCCACCCAGGATGAGATTAAACGCGCCTATCGCAAGCTGGCGCGTAAATATCATCCGGATGTGAGCAAGGAGGCGGATGCCGAACAGAAGTTCAAACAGGTCGGCGAAGCCTATGAGGTGCTCAAGGATCCTGAAAAACGCGTCGCTTATGATCAACTGGGCAAGGCCGGCGCGGCAGGCGAGGAGTTCACACCGCCGCCGAACTGGGACGCCGGTTTTGAATTCAGCGGCGGCGGTTTTACCGGGGGTGATGCCGACGCCTACAGCGACTTTTTTGAGTCGCTGTTTGGCCAGGGAGCGAGGCAAGCGCACGCACAGCAAAGGAGCTATCGTGCGCGCGGCGAGGATCATCATGCAAAGGTTCTGATCGATCTGGAGGACGCCTACAACGGCGCCACGCGAACCATCACCCTGCAAGCGCCGGAACTCGACGCCCAGGGGCATCTACACACCAGGGATCGAACCCTGAATGTCAAGATTCCGAAGGGCATCAGGCAGGGTCAGAAGATCAGGCTCAACGGCCAGGGGTCGCCAGGAATCGGTAATGGACCGGCAGGCGATCTCTATCTGGAGATCGAGTTCAAGACGCATCCACTCTATCGTGTCGAGGATAGTGATCTCTATCTGGACTTGCCGGTGGCTCCCTGGGAGGCAGCGCTCGGCGCTACGGTGAAGACGCCGACACCTTCAGGGATCCTCGATCTGAAGATTCCAGCCGGATCTGCATCAGGCCGCAAGATGCGTCTCAAGGGACGCGGCATTCCCGGAAAAGAGCCCGGAGATATCTATGTAGTGCTGAGGATTGCGTTGCCTGCGGCTGACAGCGACAAGGCAAAGGCGCTTTATGAAAAAATGCAGCAGGAGCTGCCATTCAACCCACGCGCCGGACTGGGGGTTTAAGGAAGCTCTGATCAAGTCGCTGCGCGCCTCGCCTGCAGGGATGTAGGTGAGGGGCGTGAGCAGGATGCGGAAGCTTCGACCAGAGCATTCCTGCAAGTTTTTCTACGGGGGAAGGGTGATTTATCAAAGGGTTGCAATGCGCATTCATATGACCCTTCCCCCGAACCCCCATCCCATGAACTTATTTGAGGCTCCTTAAGCATGCATACCAATAATGAAATTCTAAAAGGCCAAATCCTCGATGAAGAGGTGACGCTGACCCTGGGTGAGTTAAGCCGCGCCTGCACCATTCATGCCGACTGGATTATCGATCTTGTCGATGAAGGAATTATTGAACCCCGTGGCAGAGATGTTTCAGAGTGGCGATTCCCCGGTATCTGTCTCTATCGTGTACGTTCGGTGATACGCCTGCAGCGTGACCTTGGCGTGAATCTTGCGGGAGCAGCTGTAGTGCTGGACTTGATGGATGAGATAGAGCAGCTGCGCGCTCATCTACGCGTGCTGGAGCATGACTGGTAGGATAAAATAACCCTCACCTCATCCCAACCCTCTCCCACAGGGAGAGGGAGTTCAGCCCACGTGCTATTCCATCGATGAGTCGTAGCTTCCTTCTCTCGCCAAACTGTTGAGACGTGCGCGTTTCAGCAGCGCCTGCCGGGTTGCATCGCTGTTTTCTGATCTCCCCTGCCATGCCTGCAGTGCAGGCTGTTGCAGTGCGCGCCCGTAGGAGATGCTCAGTTGCCAGGGCGCAGGGGCGCGCTGCTGATTGATGGCGTTGAGATTTTCTGTGGCCTCTTCCGGACCCTGGCCGCCGGAAAGGAAGTTGATGCTGGGAACCGCTGCCGGCACGCCGCGGCGCAGAACTTTCAGTGTCGCCGCAGCAACTTCATCGGGCTCTGCGCGTCGGCAGGCCTTTCCCGGCACGACCATGTTGGGTTTGAGAATCATATGTTCGAGGCTGACGCCATGCAGATGCAGGGCATGGAAAACAGAGTGCAGTACAGCTTCCGTGACTTCAGCGCAGCGTTCGATTTCATGATCGCCGTCCATTAGCACTTCCGGCTCGACGATGGGTACGATCCCCAACTCCTGACACACTGCGGCGTAGCGCGCCAGCATCTCTGCATTGGCATGTCGGCCGAGCCGCGTCGGGTTGGATGTTGAGATTGGATAGACCTCACGCCACTTGGCAAATCTCGCGCCCTGCTCCTTATATCCTTTCAACCGCTCCGCCAGGCCATCAAGACCCCGGGTGACGAGATCACCTGGTGCACCGGAGAGCGGCCCTGCGCCCTTGTCGACCTTGATGCCGGGGACGATTTTCTGCGCCCAGGCAACTTCAGCCAGTGACACACCCTCATCACTCTGCTGCCCCAGTGTCTCTTCAAACAGAATGACACCGCTGATATATCTCCCTAAATTTGCAGTATGGAGCAGCATGGAGCGATAGCTGCGGCGATTTTCTTGTGTTGATTCCACATCGATGGCGTCGAAGCGTTTCTTGATGGTTGGCGCACTCTCGTCCATGGCGAGAATGCCGCGCTTATCATCCACCATGTCATCGATGGTGTTTTGTAGTTCGGTTTGGATGCTCATTGATTCTCTCCTGGCAAAATCGGAAATTCAGCTGTGATTTCGGATTAGATAATCTAAGGAAGCTCTGATCAAGTCGCTGCGCGCCTCGACCAGAGCATTCCTGCAAGTTTTTCTACGGGGGAAGGGATTATCTATCAATGACTTACAATAGGCATCCAGATCTCCCTTCCCCCGAACCCCCATCCCATGGACTTATTCAGAGGTTCCCTAACTATAGACGATCTGTTCAACACAAATCACAACCACCCTGGTTGTTCCCTTTATTTTCGTGATTGATGCGCTTCGTTCCTCAGCACATCCTATGATGTTCTGCTGATGGCAGACGAAATGAGATCAGCCATGTGATCAGCAGGAAGGCGCAGGACCACCACAGGCAGCCTGTAATCCCTGATGTTTGATAGACCCATCCGGAGAGCACGGTTCCGGTCAGCCTGCCGCCGGCATTGGCCATGTAGTAAAAGCCGACATTCATCGAGACATGATCCCGCTCCGACCAGGCAACGATCAAATAGGAGTGCAGCGCCGAGTTGACAGCAAACAGGATGCCGAAAAGAGCCAGCCCGGAGATCACCACAAGCTGCGCATCGAAGTGCTGCATGCTGACCGCCATGGCGGCCGGGACTGCACTGAGAATAAAGGCAAGCTGGCGGGCTGCCCTGCCATCGCGCCTGCCGTGTTTCAGAAGTTTTGGTGACGATGCCTGCACGATGCCGTAGCCGATAATCCACAGGGCGATGAAGGCGCCAATCTCGGTTGAACTCCATCCCAGGGTAGAGAGAAACACGGGGAGGGCGACGACAAACCAGATGTCGCGGGCGCCAAATAGAAAAAAACGCGCAGCGGAGAGCCAGTTGACGGCCGGGGACTTGGAGAGAATGGTGCTGAATTTCGGCCTGGCGGCGGTTTTTCCGATTTCACCGGGAAGCAATATCCAGGTGATGATCAGCACGGCAAGCAGCGAGCCTGACATAATAATCAGTGCGCCTCTGAAACCGGCAACCGAGAGCAGAAATGCGCCAACGAAGAAGCCGGCGCCTTTGAGGGTATTCTTGGAACCGGTCAGCACAGTGACCCACTTGAAGAGGGTGCTCTCTGCATCTTTCGGCAGCATCAGTTTGACGCTCGCCTTGGCGCTCATCTTGTTGAGATCCTTGGCGATACCGGAGAGCGCCTGCGCCGCCATGACATAGGGGATGGAGAGCCATGATGGATCAACCGCCAGCATCCCGAGTGCAAATACCTGCAAACCCATACCGATATGCATGGTTGCATTCAGGCCGATACGCGCTCCAAGCCAGCCGCCCACCAGGTTGGTGACGACGCCGAAAAATTCATAGAAGAGAAAAAGCGAGGCGATCGCCAGCGGCGTATATCCCAGCTGGTGAAAATAGAGCACCACCAGCATGCGAATGGCGCCGTCGGTGATGGTGAAGGCCCAGTAGCCGGCGGTGATCACCAGGTAGTTGCGAAAGGATTTAGCCTGCATCATGGGTGTTTATTCTACCTACACGGAGTCATTAAGTTACGATAGTTTTGGAAAAAATGGTAAGTTCTCAATAACTCCGTGGTTTTGTAGGATGCGGTTCGCAAGCTCACCACATCCTACATATTTGTTGCCATGCACGGAGTTATTGAGATGCTACAAAAAATGAAGATTTATCCGTAATTTGTTAGTATCTTGCATTCACTGGACAATCATCGTCTAGGGAATCTCTGAATAAGTTCATGGGATGGGGGTTCGGGGGAAGGGCAAACAATATGTTCAGCATAACTCATTGATAGTTAATCCTTCCCCCGTAGAAAAACTTGCGGGAATGCTCTGATGGAGGCGCGAAGCGACTTGATCAGAGCTTCCCTAGTATCTTGCATTCACTGGATAATCATCGTTTAATACGCTGCTTTGATGCAACAGGTTTTACACTCCTGCTGCAAAGTTACGAATTTTTACTGTCACAGGGAGAATCCATGACAGACCGAATCAATGATCAAGATCCTCAGGAGACCCAGGAGTGGCTCGACGCCCTCGATGGTGTGATTGAGAATGAAGGCAGCGGGCGTGCGCACTATCTGCTGGAAAAACTGATCGACAAAACCCGTCGTTCCGGCGCTTATTTGCCGTTCAGTGCGAATACGGCCTATATCAATACCATTCCTCCCCACAAGCAGGAGCCATTTCCCGGAGAGCGCGCCATGGAGCGGCGCGTACGGGCGCTGATTCGCTGGAATGCGATGGCGATGGTAGTGCGGGCGAACAGTATCTCGACAGAGCTGGGTGGACATATCTCCAGTTTTGCCTCCAGCGCCACGTTGTTTGATGTTGGACTGAACCACTTTTTTCATGCCGCCAGCGATGATCACGGCGGTGATCTGGTCTTCTTCCAGGGCCACTCTGCGCCCGGCATCTACTCGCGAGCCTATCTCGAGGGGCGTCTGGATGCGGATGATCTCCACAAGTTTCGCCAGGAGGTTGACGGCGGAGGACTCTCATCCTATCCCCACCCGTGGCTGATGCCGGAGTTCTGGCAGTTCCCGACGGTCTCCATGGGATTGGGACCGATCATGGCGATCTACCAGGCGCGTTTTATGCGCTACCTGCATGATCGTGACATCGTCAAAACCGATAAGCGCACCGTGTGGGCTTTCCTCGGCGATGGCGAGATGGATGAACCCGAATCACTGGGTGCAATCTCGCTTGCCGGACGCGAGAAGCTGGACAACCTGGTGTTCGTTGTCAACTGTAATCTGCAAAGACTGGACGGGCCGGTGCGCGGCAACGGCAAGATCATCCAGGAACTCGAGGCGATGTTCCGCGGAGCAGGCTGGAATGTCATCAAAGTCGTGTGGGGAAGCTACTGGGATCCGTTGCTGGCGCGTGACAAGGACGGGCTGCTGCTGAAGCGTATGGAGGAGGCCGTCGACGGCGATTACCAGGCCTACAAGTCGCGCGGCGGCGCCTATACCCGCGAACACTTTTTCGGCAAATATCCCGAACTGCTGGAGATGGTCTCCAATATGTCGGATGAGGATATCTGGCGACTCAACCGTGGCGGTCACGACCCGTTGAAAGTCTATGCTGCCTATGCGGCGGCAATGGACCACAAGGGACAGCCGACCGTGATCCTGGCCAAGACCGTGAAGGGTTACGGCATGGGGATTGCCGGTGAAGGTCAGAACATAGCGCACTCACAGAAGAAGATGGGGGAGGATGCGCTGCGCTCATTTCGCGACCGCTTCAACATTCCGATCCCTGATGAAGAGATCGCATCGGCGCCATTCTACAAACCAGCCGAGGAGAGCAACGAGATCAAATATCTGAAGGAGCATCGCGCTGCCCTGGGAGGGCCATTTCCGTCGCGCCGCACAGAGGTTGAAACACTGGAGATTCCTCCGCTGGAGAGTTTCAAGACATTGCTCGAGGATAGCGGTGAACGCGAGATGTCCACCACCATGGCATTTGTGCGTTTTCTCAGCATGCTGATTCGTGACAAGAAGATCGGCAAACGGGTTGTCCCGCTGGTGCCGGATGAAGCGCGCACCTTTGGCATGGAGGGAATGTTCCGCCAGCTGGGCATCTACTCATCATCGGGCCAGGTGTATGAGCCGGAAGACTCCGATCAGCTGATGTACTACCGCGAGGATCAGAAAGGCCAGATACTGCAGGAGGGCATCAACGAAGCGGGAGCCATCTCCGAGTGGATTGCTGCGGCAACTGCCTACAGCAATCATGGCGTCAGCATGATTCCCTTCTACATTTACTACTCCATGTTCGGTTTTCAGCGCGTTGGCGATCTCGCCTGGGCCGCCGGTGATATGCAGGCGCGCGGATTTCTCATAGGAGGAACCGCTGGCCGCACCACCCTGGCCGGTGAAGGATTGCAGCACCAGGACGGCCACAGCCTGCTGCAGGCGGCCACCATTCCCAACTGCGTCTCCTATGATCCGACTTTTGCCTATGAGCTGGCGGTAATTCTGCATGACGGCATGCGGCGCATGTATGTGGAGAAGGACAACATCTTCTACTACATCACGGTGATGAACGAGAACTACCAACACCCTGGATTGCCGAAGGGATCTGAGGAGGGAATCCTCAAGGGAATCTACAGGCTCAAAAAAGGCGGCCGCAGGAAAACCCGTGTGCAACTACTGGGCTCTGGAACCATTCTGCGGGAAGTGATTGCCGCATCTGAATTGCTGGAGAGTGACTTCAACATCTCGGCGGATATCTGGAGTGTCACCAGCTTTAATGAACTGCGCCGCGACGGCATCGATGTTGAGCGCTGGAATATGCTGCACCCGCAGAAGAAGGCCAGGGTTCCCTACATCACCAGTCAGTTAACGGACACTGCAGGCCCGGTCATTGCCGCGACCGACTATATGCGCACCTATGCGGATCAGGTCAGACCCTACCTGTCGCAGCACTACGTGGTGCTGGGGACCGATGGTTACGGCCGTTCCGATATGCGTGAGCCGCTGCGCCGCTTCTTTGAAGTCAATCGCTACTATGTCGCCGTCGCCGCACTGAAGGCATTGGCGGATGAAGGTAAGATCGACGCCAAGATGGTCAGCAAGGCGATCAAGCAATATAAAATCGATCCGGAAAAACCCAATCCGGTCACTGTGTGACGCACGCAGAGGATGAACAGAATGGCTACAGATATCGTAGTTCCTGATATTGGTGATTTCGCCGATGTTGAAGTGATTGAAGTACTGATCAGTGTGGGTGATCAGGTAGAAGCAGAAGAGTCAATCCTGACGCTCGAGAGCGACAAGGCTACCATGGAGATTCCCTCTCCTTTCAGTGGCGCCGTTACAGAGGTGAAGGTTGCAGTGGGTGATCGCATCAATGTCGGTGACCTGGTTGCTTTAATGGATGTGGCTGACTTCGATGAGCCGCAAACTGCTGCAGCAGAGGAGGCTAAAGCGGAACCAGCTGCTGCGCCGGTTGCCCCGGCGTCTGCAGCAAAAGCCACTCCTGCTGTGCAGCGTCTGCCTGGGGAAAAAGAGCAGAAGCCGGCTCCTGCACCGGCAGAAGCGCCGAAACGCATCACCAGCGGCAAGGCGCATGCCAGCCCCGCAGTACGGCGATTTGCGCGCAAACTGGGCGTGGATGTCACTACCGTCGAAGGCAGCGGCCCCAAGGGGCGTGTGACCAAAGCGGATGTGCAGGACCATGTGAAGCAGGTTGTTGCCGCCCGGGGTCAGGCTGCCGTTTCGACCGGATCTACAATCCCGGCAATTCCGGAGATCGATTTCTCAAAATTTGGAGAGACCGAGACAGTTGAACTGGGGCGCATCAAGAAACTCAGCGGCGCGCACCTGAAGCGCGCATGGTTGAATATTCCCCATGTGACCCAGTTCGACGAAGCAGACATCACCGAGATGGAGGCCTTTCGCAAGGAGAATAAACCTGAAGCGGAGAAGATGGGCATCAGGATGACCTTTATGCCGTTTTTGATGCGCGCCTGCGCCAAAGCGCTCAAGGAGATGCCTGAGTTCAACAGCTCCCTGACAGCTGATACAGAACACCTGGTGATGAAGAGTTACGTCAATATCGGCATTGCGGTAGATACACCCAATGGTCTGATGGTGCCGGTGATTCGCGACGTGGACAAGAAGGGAATCTACGATCTGGCTGCAGAGCTGATGGAGCTCTCGGGGCGGGCCCGCGATGGGCAACTCAGCGCCGAGGATATGCAGGGCGGCTGTTTTAGCATATCCAGTCTTGGCGGCATCGGCGGCGTCCAGTTCACGCCGATCGTCAATGCGCCGGAAGTCGCCATTCTCGGCGTCTCCCGTGCCGCCATGAAACCGGTATGGAATGGAGAAGAGTTTGAGCCGCGCCTGATCATGCCGTTCTCGCTCTCCTATGATCATCGTGTCATTGACGGCGCCCAGGGTGTTCGTTTTACAACCTACATCAATAAACTGCTGAGCGATATTCGTCGTTTGTTATTGTAATTGTTTTGATGTCATTTCGACTGCAGGAAGAAATCTTTTGCCTTTATTGCGTATGCCGGTTCTCAAGATTTCTCCCTGCGGTCGAAATGACAGATGTTATAGGATGTGCTGAGGAACGAAGCGCATCATACGGCGCCATCGATGCGCTTCGTTCCTCAGCACATCCTATGCAATACCCCGTCCAAATAAAATAGAATTGAGGACTTTCCATGAGCAACACCATTGAAGTGACACTGCCGGATGTTGGTGATTTTGACCAGGTTGAAATTATTGAAATATTGGTTGCTGTCGGTGACCAGGTTGAAGCGGAAGAGTCACTGTTGACGCTGGAGAGTGACAAGGCAACCATGGAGATCCCGTCGCCGCATGGCGGCAAAATCACACAGATCAAAGTGGCTGTCGGTGACAAGATCTCACAGGGTGATCCGGTTCTGACACTGGAGCAGGCGTCCGATGCCTCACAACCATCTGCAGAAGCTGAAGAAAAATCTGAGCCTCAACCGGATGCTGCTGCAGCACCATCAACAACATCTGATGCCGGGATTCACGCTGAAGTGCTGGTCATTGGCGCTGGCCCGGGAGGCTACACAGCCGCTTTCCGTGCAGCGGATCTTGGCAAAGAAACTGTACTCATCGAAAAATATGCAGACCTTGGCGGCGTCTGCCTAAACGTCGGCTGCATCCCCTCCAAGGCGCTGCTGCATACTGCAGATGTGATCAACGAGGCTGCCGAACTGACTGAGATGGGCGTTGATTTCGGCAAGCCGAAAATCGATCTCGACAAGCTGCGCGCCGGCAAAGAACGGGTCGTCAAGAAACTGACCGGCGGGCTGGCCGGCATGGCCAAACAGCGCAAGGTGACGACCGTGCAGGGCGTCGCGCAGTTCCGGGATGCCAACTCTGTCACAGTGGCTACTCAGGAGGGAAGCACTACCATCTCTTTTGAGCACTGTATCATCGCGGTTGGCTCCCGCGCAGCGCAGATCCCGCCATTCCCAAATGACGATCCGCGCCTGATGGATTCGACCGGCGCACTGGCGCTGGAAGATGTGCCGAAAAAGCTGCTGGTCATCGGCGGCGGCATCATCGGCCTCGAAATGGCAACCGTCTACAGCACCCTGGGCGCCAACATCGATATTGTCGAAATGCAGAATCAGTTGATGCCTGGCGCAGACAAGGACCTGGTGCGTCCCCTGCAGAGACGCCTCGCAAAGCAGGTCGGCAGTATCATGCTGGAGACCAGGGTCGCAGGCATCAAGGCGCAGAAAAATGGACTGAAAGTTGCCTTTGAAGGCAAGCATGCGCCTGACAAGGAGCAACTCTATGATCGTGTGCTGGTCGCTGTCGGACGTTCACCGAATGGAGACACCATCAATGCCGAGGCGGCGGGTGTCAATGTGGATGAGCGCGGGTTCATTCCTGTCAATCAGCACATGCGCACCAATGTCGCACATATCTACGCCATCGGCGACGTGGTCGGCAACCCGATGCTGGCGCACAAGGCGACGCACGAAGCCAAGGTTGCAGCCGAAGTGATTGCCGGACTGCCGAGCCTGTTTGAGCCCATGAGCATCCCCTCGGTTGCTTATACTGATCCGGAAGTTGCATGGATGGGGATGACCGAAACCGAAGCAAAACAGCAGGGCGTCGAGTACGAAAAGGGCGTCTTTCCCTGGGCCGCCAGCGGACGCGCCCTGGGCATCGGGCGTGATGAAGGTCTCACCAAGCTGCTGTTTGACGCCGGCAGCAAGCGCATCATCGGCGCAGGCATCGTCGGTCCGAATGCCGGTGAACTCATTGGCGAGGCAATGCTGGCGCTGGAGATGGGAGCCGACATGGAGGATATCGGCCTCACCATCCACCCGCACCCGACCCTGGTCGAAACCATTGGTTTGGCCGCAGAGATGGCGGAAGGAACCATCACCGATTTGATGCCACCAAGGAAGCGAGGTTGAGTTTTACAAAGAATTTAACCACGGAAAAGTCAGATGTATCATTGAGTTTGCAGGGTGCAATAAGCGGAGCGCATTGCACCGATCATGGTGGGATGCACTTCGCCTACGTCATACATGGATGTATCAGTGTCGCCAGAGGCAGGATGCCGGAAGCGACCATGGACGTAGGTGAGGGGCGTAAGCAGGACGCGGAAGCTTCGCTTATGCCGCCCTACGGCTCTGTTTTTCTTTCCGTGTGGTCAGTGTGTTTCGTGGTAAAAAAGAGATGATAGCAACATTTGACACAGGAAACCCCCGCTGTGCGTCTGCATTTTCGCCAGTCCGGATCTGATCGAAACCCGCCGCTGCTATTTCTGCACGGACTCTTTGGCTCTTCGGCCAACTGGGGCAGGATTACACGTCACTTTGAGGCTGACTACCACTGCATCACTCCCGATCTGCGTAATCATGGACGCTCACCTCACGACACTGATGTCAGCTACCAGGCGCAGGCAGCGGATGTGCAGGAGTTGATGCTGGAGTTGTCGATCGATTCCGCGGCGTTTATTGGTCACAGTATGGGCGGCAAGGTGGCGATGATACAGGCGCTGACGCAGCCTCACACAGTAGACTCACTGATTGTTGTCGATATTGCTCCGGTAACTTATACCCACAGCTTTTCAGGCATTATCTCCGCCTTACGGCAGCTGGACCTGGAGTCTCTGCACAAGCGCGAACAGGCTGATGCGCAGCTCGCCGTATCGATTCATGATGCAGCGGTGCGCGCCTATTTACTGCAGAATCTGGTCAAGTCAGAAGGGCGCTGGCAGTGGCGCATCAATCTGGACTACCTGTATGCCGGCATCGAGGAGATTATCGGATTTCCGGAGATGAAGGATCATATCTATCCCGGTGAGACACTCTTTCTCTACGGGGAGAGATCCGGCTATATTGACCAGTTCGGATGCGAGACGGCGAAGCAGCTTTTTCCCAGAGGCGGTTTTGTTGAAGTCGAGGATGCCGGTCACTGGGTCTACGCCGAGCAGCCGGAAAAATTCATTCAATCTATCGAAGCGTTTCTGGGGAGATGTTAGGTTTTAAGTTTTAGGTTTTAAGATGCCCCACCTAACACCTAAAACTTAAAACCTAAAACCTGAATCCGTAATACGTTTCGCGCTTGCACCCTGATTTCGGCAACCATATTTTCTTCAACAATGCAGGAGTATATCTTGACCTCAATGTGCAACATTCCAACCGAAGCCGATTACACCGGCGTCGATATTGTCTATCTTCAGGCGGAGTCGCAGTTGGCCGATTATCTGCAGGCGATGCAGCTGGCCAATGAAGAGGCTGAAAAACGCCTGGGCGACTACATGCTGCTCTCCTGGTATGACCGTGACCGGGATTTCGAATCTCCACAGCACTCCAGTGAATGCCATGCTGGCTCAGCAATTCCCGGCTATGTTGATTACGGACTCTATCATGGCGCCAAGCTGAAGATTGATATTGAAAAAGGGCGCTTCGTGTTTTTCTATCTGCCTCTTGATCTCGATGATTGATCATCTGCTACAGGAGCTGTGGGAAGGGTGAACCAGACCGTATGTCCTCAATCACTCCGTGCAACCTCAGGTTGGGAGAAGGAGGCGCGCTTTTAAGGGGCGAAATGAATAGATCTATCTTCTACAAAAGCGTAGCATTATATTAGCTCAATACTCGTCGGAGACTATTTCATGCTTTCAGGGCAAGAGTTACCCCATTACACCTATGACGATTTCAAACGATGGGAAGGCCGATGGGAGCTGATCGCAGGAATACCGTATGCGATGACACCAACTCCCTCATACAGACACCAAAGAATCAGCCTGATTATTGCCAGGTTACTCGACGAGGGACTCGATGATTGCAAGTCGTGCCAGGCTCTCCTCCCAGTTGACTGGATAGTGGCTGATGACACAATTGTAGAGCCGGATAACATGGTGATTTGTTATCAACCCAAAGGCAAATTTCTTACCAAAGCGCCTTCGATTATTTTCGAAGTTCTATCGCCTTCTACTGCCACAAAAGACAGAACGACCAAATATTCAATCTATGAGCATGAGGGGGTGAAATACTACTGCATCGTAGATCCTGAAAACAGTGTGGCAAAGGTTTACCGGCTACAAGACGGGCGTTATGTCAAGCAGCTTGACGCTACCGATGAAGAATTCACGTTTGATATCACAAAGTGTCAGTTTAATTTTGATTTTTCCAGGATCTGGGCTGAGTAGCTTTTCCCTCTATTGGGTAAGATTCGGGTAACACACTGCAGGGATTTAACAGTCGCAAGAGAAGAAAAAGGGCATTCAGGGCAGATCGTTATCATGCCACTGCAGAAATGGCTATATGATGCTCTCTTGGTATGACCGCGACCGGGATTTCGAATCGCCGCAGCACTCCAGTGAATGCCATGCTGACTCTGCAATTTCCGGCCATGTCGACTACGGCCTCTATCATGGGCGCTTTGTGTTTTTCTATCTGCCTGTGGATTTTGACTGATTATTGCGTAACTTCTCAGAAAGTCCATAGGATGTGCTGAGCTTGCGAAGCGCATCATAGATGGTTGATGCGCTTCGTACCTCAGCACATCCTATACAGGCTTGAGTAATTGCTCGTTCCCACGCTCCTGCGTGGGAACCAGATCCAGCTCTCTCTGTGCAAGAACTTAATCAACGCTCGTTTTAAGAAGCCATATTTTTCACAGTTGCACCATTTGATTCAGGTATAATTCTCCGCTTTATTGCGCTTTTCCAGGGATTTATTATCATGTCTGACTCCGGTATCAATAAGGTTGTACTCGCTTACTCGGGTGGTCTCGATACTTCCGTTATCCTCAAATGGCTGGAGGATACCTACGGCTGTGAAGTGGTGACTTTCACCGCTGATGTCGGCCAGGGAGAGGAGGTGGAGCCGGCGCGCGCCAAGGCCGAGGCGATGGGTATCAAGGAGATCTATATTGAAGATCTGCGTGAAGAGTTTGCGCGTGACTATGTCTTTCCGATGTTTCGCGCCAATGCCATCTATGAGGGTGAATATCTGCTGGGCACATCCATTGCCCGCCCCCTGATCGCCAAACGCCTGGTTGAGATTGCCAGGGAGACCGGGGCTGACGCCATCTCGCATGGCGCCACCGGCAAGGGCAACGACCAGGTGCGTTTTGAACTGGGCGCTTATGCATTGATGCCGGATGTCAAGATTATTGCCCCCTGGCGTGAATGGGATCTGCTGTCACGCAAGAAGCTGATGAATTATGCCGAGCAGCACGGCATCGATGTCGATTTCGCCAGGGCGGGGAAGAAGTCCCCCTATTCGATGGATGCAAATCTGCTGCATATCTCCTATGAAGGCGACATCCTCGAAGATCCCTGGAATGAACCCGAAGAGGAGATGTGGCGCTGGAGCGTCTCACCCGAAGCGGCGCCGGACGAGCCGACCTATCTGATTCTCAGCTATGAAAAGGGCGACATCGTCGCCATCGACGGCAAAGCGATGTCAGCCTCCGAAGTGATGGAGTATTTGAACATGGTTGGCGGTGACAATGGCGTCGGCCGCGACGACATCGTCGAGAACCGCTATGTCGGCATGAAATCCCGCGGCTGTTATGAAACGCCGGCTGGAACCATCATGCTCAAGGCGCATCGCGCCATGGAGTCGCTGACCCTGGATCGCAATGCTGCACATCAGAAAGATGAACTGATGCCGCGCTATGCCGAGATCATCTACAACGGATACTGGTGGAGCCCCGAGCGTGAAATGCTGCAGGCGGCAATCGACCAGACCCAGCAGGTGGTCAATGGCGACGTGCGCGTCAAGCTCTATAAAGGGAATGTCACGATTGCCGGGCGCCGATCTGAAAGCAACTCGCTTTTCGACGAGTCCATCGCAACCTTCGAAGATGATGAGGGCGCCTATGACCAGAAGGATGCAGAGGGCTTTATCAAACTCAATGCCCTGCGGTTGCGAGTGGCTGCAAGGCGCAGAAAATAATGTAGAGAGGTTTTAGGTTTTAAGTCAACTCACCTAAAACATAAAACCTAATACCTAAAACCCGGAACCGCCATCAAATCTTAGAATTTGACGAGTACTTTGAGTCATGGAAAAAACAAGTGACACAGCCTTGATTTCCGGTAACGTCATGCTTGACGTTGCCGGTGTGGAGTTGACAGCAGAGGATGCTGAACGTCTCGCGCATCCGGCCTGCGGTGGTGTCATCCTCTTCTCCCGCAATTACGACAATCCCCGTCAGCTTGCGGCGCTTGTCAGCAGCATACGCGCCAGTTCACCCACACCACTGTTGATTGCCGTCGATCATGAGGGGGGGAGGGTGCAGCGGTTTCGCGACGGCTTTACCCGTCTGCCGCCGATGGCGTGGCTGGGGCAATGTTACGATCGGGGTGCTGAAGACGCCTTGCAGCTGGCCCGTGAACTGGGATGGCTGATGGCCGCCGAGTGTCGCATGGCCGATATCGATTTCAGCTTTGCGCCGGTTCTTGATCTCGGTCTTGGAGTCTGTGAGGTGATTGGCGACCGCGCATTTCATGCCGATCCGGACATCATTTCTGCACTGGCCGCCGCCTGGATGCATGGCATGCATGATGCGGGAATGGCGGCTGTTGGCAAGCACTTCCCGGGGCATGGGGCCGTCACCGAGGATTCTCATCTCGATCTGCCCATCGACCGGCGTGATACCGATACCATCATACAAAACGATGTCAGACCCTATATCAGCATGATCAGTGAGGGGATGGAGGCAGTCATGCCAGCGCATGTTATCTATCAGCAGGCTGATGAGCATTCTGCCGGTTTTTCGCACTTCTGGCTGCAGCAAATTTTACGGGATCAACTCAAATTCGACGGCGTGATTTTCAGCGATGACCTCTCCATGGCCGCCGCTGAATCAGGCGGCAGTTATGCAAAACGCGCAATGGCTGCCGTGGATGCCGGATGCGACATGGTGCTGGTATGCAACCAGCCGCAGGCAGCCGATGAGGTTCTGCATGCGCTGCATGATTATCACTCTGTCGAGAGCCAGCGCCGTCTGCAGAGAATGGTTGCAAAACAAAATAGCGATCTCGCCGGACAGCTATTCGGCAAGCGCGGCAAGAAGGCGGTGAAGCTGGCGGCTGAGGGCGTCACCGCGATGGAGCAGACTGCATGAAACATACCACCGCTGAACACGCACAAAAGGTGCTGCACAGTGCCGCATGTCTCTATACGCCACAGCAGATCGAGGCGTGCGTAGAGCAGATGGCGGCAGATTTAAACGGCAGATTTTCCGGTAAAAACCCGATCCTGCTGTGCGTCATGAATGGAGGCGCCGTGCTGACGGGCCTGCTGCTGCCGAAGCTGGACTTCATGCTGGAATTCGATTATCTGCAGGCTACCCGCTACAGTGGAGAGACCAGTGGTGGAGAGCTGGTGTGGAAACATCATCATGAGCTGCCCCTGCATGGACGGGATGTGCTGATTCTGGATGATATCCTGGATGTCGGTCAAACCCTCAAAGAGATTCGCGAGGCCTGTCTGAATGAGGATGCAAAATCAGTCACAACAGCTGTGCTGGTCGAAAAGAAGCACAGCAGGAACTGCGGTATAGATGCCGATGTTGTCGGCCTGGAGGTTCCTGACAGCTATGTATTCGGCTATGGCATGGATTACAGGGGTTTTTTGCGCAATGCACCCGGCATCTTCTCAACAGAGGATTATTAGGATTATTCATGAAAAAAATCGGCGTAATCGGTGGCTCCGGACTCACCAGCCTGAAGCAGCTGCAAATCACCCATCGTGAAGTTGTCAATACACCCTATGGCGAAGCATCTGCTCCGCTGACACATGGCCGCATGGGCAATCTTGAGCTGCTGTTTCTGCCGCGCCATGGCAGCGGCCACAATATCCCGCCGCACCGCATCAACTATCGCGCCAATATCTGGGCAATGAAAGAGCTGGGAGTGGAGCAGATTATTGGCTTTGCCACTGTTGGCGGCATCACCCAGCCGCCGCAGGCGATGGTCATCCCTGATCAGCTCATCGATTACAGCTGGGGCAGGGAGCATACTTTTTTTGATGGCGAAGATGGCCAGGTCGCCCATGTTGACTTTTCATCTCCCTATTGTGATGAGCTGCGCAACACCCTGACGACTGCAGCACTCAACGCGGGCATCGATATTGTCACTGAAGGTGTTTACGGCGTGATCCAGGGACCGCGTCTCGAGACGGCTGCCGAGATCAATCGATTGCAGATGGACGGATGTGACATCGTCGGTATGACAGCCTTGCCCGAGGCAGCTCTGGCGCGTGAAAAGGGTCTCTGTTACGCCACCTGTGCAATCGTTGTCAACTGGGCTGCCGGAAAAGGTGATGGCCCCATCACCCAGGAGTTGATCGATGCGCATCTGAAAGTAGCTATAGAGACCAAGGGCCGTCTACTGCAACACATAAAGTGAAGGTTTTAGGTTTTAAGGAAGGTTTTAAGTGTTAGGTTTTACGTTTTAGGTAACACCGTATCTCTTTCCTACGCAGGCGCCTGGGAACGAGTAAAATTCCTGTGCAAACTCAAAAATAGCACCGAATTATTGGGAGGTTACAGGCTTTAAAAATGCACATTCACATAAAACCTAAAACTTAGAACCTAAAATCATCCTAAACCTTGTTATCATATACCCATTGCTTAAAGAGACTTAGGAGTCAAAAACCATGTCAGAAGAAAACAACCCTGCTGCTGAAGCACAGAACGCTCAAAAAGAGAGCAAGGTTTCCATGGTGATGATCATCTTGCTGGTCATCCTGATCTGGGCCGTGGTTGCCTATTTTATGACCATGGATCCCGCTAAAAAGGGAGGGGACCAACAGCAGGCAACAACCACGGAACAGGCCGTCCAGGAGTCAACTGCGCCAGTAGTACCTGCAGAGGCGCCGCAGGATGCTCCCGCTGCTGTTGAAGCCACGGAGAAAGCAGCAGCAACAGCAGTTGTAGAAGCTGAAAAAGTCCCGGCCAAAGATGAAAAAGAGGCTGTTGAAGTCTTGATGGACGTCTTTGCTCCCTCGGAAAAATAGAAAAGGGTTGGTTTTAGGTTTTAAGTTTTAGGTTTTATGTAATATTACTCGTTCCTACGCTTCTGCGTGGGAACGAGTAACTGGGCTGTTCCTAAAACCTAAAACCTAAAACATTTTTTTACTCATTCCCAGCGTCTCCTGTGGGAATGCATACGAAGTCATCTTCAAGCTAGATCTGCAACAGCCTCTAAACAATGAATAATCCTCATCAGCAACTGGGTCTCCTGAACCATCTTCATCAGCTGCAGCAGTCGCTGCTTGAGTCACTCTCTGATGAGGAGGCTCTCTACTACTATCATCCCCTGCTGCAGTCGCTCTCCTGGTATTTTGGCCGTGCAGTCTATGTCGAGACACTGTTGCTGCGCGGTGTCGTGCAGGGAGAGAGCGACCTGGTCGATCGGGTCGCGCATATTTTCGGTGACGAACACCTTGACAATGCGCAGCTTGCGGGTCAAATCCCTCCGCGTGAGCATCTGCTGAACTGGGCGATGGAGATCTATGAAGAGAACCTGACCCGCCTGGCAAATCCCTCCATGCTTCCTCAGCATCCACTGTTGAAAGATGGCTGGCTGATCGCCATGCTGGTGCAGCTGCACAGCAGAATCTATGAGCAGATGCTCGAGGTGTTGACACAACGCACACTGCAGCAGCATCAACACTTTGAATGTTCACAACCGCTGGCGCCGGCCGATGCTCCGTTGGAAACTGCGACAATCAGACAGGGACACTACCGTATTGGCGCAACCAAGGGCGTGGTGTTTGATAATGAACTGCCGCGCCAGATCACGGAGCTGCACAGCTATCGCATCAGTCAGGCGATGGTAAGCAATGCCAACTGGCTCTTATTTATGCACTCCGGTGGCTACCTCAGTGACGAGTGGTGGAGCGAAGAGGGCAACAGCTGGCGTGAGAAACATCAGCCGCTGGCGCCGCATCACTGGCAAAGGGATGCCAGGGATCAGTGGTACATCATTGGACAAAACGGTCCCTGTGATATGTCACCGACAGATCCGGTTTACGGCATCTCTCTGTATGAAGCCCAGGCATTCTGCAACTGGGTTGCAACCCATGAGGGTTTCGATGGAGCTGCCATTCAGCACGAATACCAGTGGGAACTTGCGGCTCGCCAGGGAGTTATCGAGCAGACCGGACGCGTCAGGGAGTGGTGCTGGAATGCATTCGAACCCTATGCGGGCTATGAACGCCCGGATATTCCACTACTGGCGACTGATTTTGAGGTGAATCGGGTTGCCGTACGCGGCGCCACGCTGCACACACAGCCTGTGCTGCGGCGCGCCAGTTATCGCGATAGCGCCGAGCCCGGAGATCGGCATCATCTCATTGGCATACGACTTGTCTTTCCGGCGCTTCCCGAGGTGTGGCATAAGGAACCTAAATGAAAATTGTCTCATTCAATGTGAATGGTCTGCGGGCCCGTCCGCATCAACTCGAAAAACTGCGTGATACTCTCGACCCCGACATCATAGGTCTGCAGGAGATCAAGGTGCAGGATCCCGATTTCCCGCTGCAGATGGTGCAAGAGATTGGCTATCACGCCGAATACTTCGGCCAGAAGGGGCACTACGGTGTCGCGCTGCTCTCAAAAAAAGCGCCGCTGAGTGTCTCGCGCGGCTATGCCACCGACGAGGAGGATGCCCAGCGCCGCCTGATCACGGCAACCTATGAGAGCGACGACGGCAACCAGGTGACGGTGATCAATGGTTACTTTCCCCAGGGAGAGAGCCGCACTCATGAAACCAAGTTCCCCAATAAACGCCGCTTCTACGAAGATTTAATGGTCCATCTGCAGGGTTTCAGCCCGGAGGATAACCTGGTCGTCATGGGGGATGTCAATATCGCCCGCCTCGACCGGGATATCGGCATTGGCGCGGACAATGCCAAACGCTGGCTGCGCACCGGCAAATGCAGTTTCCTGCCGGAAGAGCGTGAATGGATGGAGCGCCTCATGGAGTGGGGTCTGCTGGACACCTTCCGCGACATCCATCCTGATGCCGATGACCGCTTCAGCTGGTTTGACTATCGCAGCAGGGGGTTTGACCGCGAGCCCAGGAGAGGCCTGAGGATCGATCTGATCTTGGCGACCAAAGCACTGCAGAAGCGACTGCGCGATGCAGGAATCGATTACGACATTCGCGCCATGCAGAAGCCCTCTGACCACTGCCCCATCTGGGCCGAGTTTGAGCTTTAACAGATCCGCTCGTAACAACATCGCAACACCCCTCCAAACCTGCTCAGGTTGCTGATTCAGTGAATGACTGTAGTTTGTTGATTTGCATGCTGGCCTATTACGTCAAATGGCACATGATGGAGGCATGGAGACCGCTGCTGTTTGCCGATGAAGAGCAGCAGGCCAAGCAGGAGCGTGACCCCGTAGCACCGGCCAAGCGCTCTGCAGCGGCAGAAGAAAAGGCGCAGAGCAAGCAGTTGCCGGATGGATCGCCAGCACACAGTTTCCAGACGCTGCTGCGCAACCTTGCGTCAATCGTTCGCAGCACCTGCCGCAGCAAGGATGCAGATGCCGGCACACCCACTTTCATTATCGACACACAACTGACACCAAACCAGAAGAAGGCATTTCAACTCCTGAAAGAGATCAAAGTGTAGACAGGACCTTGCAGGACGATTTT
>Ga0209013_10001008_pt1 | contig 26026 bp, 22 predicted proteins | sample Cruoilmetagenom2_FD_187291 | JGI IMG/M metagenome (GOLD analysis project Ga0209013, IMG submission 187291) | Oil polluted marine microbial communities from Coal Oil Point, Santa Barbara, California, USA - Sample 2 (SPAdes) (version 2) | ecosystem: Environmental > Aquatic > Marine > Oil seeps ...
GACACCACGATGAGGATCAGCACGCCCTTGAGGCCGAGGATCCACGAGTTGTTGACCTGGATGAGGATCAGGCCGTTGGAGAGAAGTGCCACGAAGATGGCGCCGAGCATCGCCCCCGGGATGGTGACGACATTGCGAGGCGAGAACGCGGCCCCGAGGAATCCCGCGAGCAGCATGTCGACCAGCAGGAGGTCCTCGATCCCCGGTGAGCTCCCCGAGCCTCGTGCCACCAGTGCGAGGTTCGCAACCGCCGCGGCAGCACCGGCGATGAGGAAGGTCATCGCGATGTGCGGCCGCGGCCTGATCCCGGACGTGGTGGCCGCCTCCCGATTCCCGCCAACCGCCTGCACGTGCATGCCGAAGGCTGTCTGGTGCATCAGGAACGTGAACACCGCGGCCGCCGCCAACATCAGCCAGACGGAGTTGGGAATGCCGAGCACCTGCCCGTCGCGGATCATCAGAGCCACGGGATCCTCGACGGTGATCCGACGGTTGGAGGTCAACACCCGGGTGATCCCGACGACTGCGGAGAACGTCGCGAGCGTAGCGAGGATCGACGTCAGGCCGATCCGCGTCACCAGCACGGCGTTGACGACGCCGACGGCCAGCGCGGCGCCCGTCGCGAGCAGCATCGCCCAGGCGAAGCTCGCCCCAGCATTCGTGAGCTGGTCGCTCAGGATGGCGGTCGCGAGCGCGGCCGTCGCAGGCACGGACAGATCGATGCCACCGACTACCACGTCGTCACCACCGCCCATCACGACCGCCACCAGGCCAAAGGCCACGATCGCGATGGGGGCGGCCTGCGTGAGGCTGGCGAGGATGTTCGCGGGGCTGAGGAAGACGGGCGACTGCCAAGCGAGATACGCGAGGAGCAGTGCGAACACCAGGAGCGGTCCGCGCCGGACCAGCACCTGACGGACCGCCGACCGCGGTCCCGCCACCGAAGCCCAGATCTTCGTTGCCGCCGTCACGACCCGCCTCCGTCGACGCCCGTCGCACTGTGTTCGGTCGCGACGGCCAGCGGGTCGTCCCCTGCCGTCGCGCCCGTCGTCAGGGCGACCAACCCGGCGAGATCGCACTCTCCGCGCTCGATCACGGCCACGACCGAGCCGCGCAGCAGGACCACGATCCGGTCACACATCCCGAGCAACTCCTCCATGTCGTTGGACGACACCAGGACGGCAGTGCCACGTTCTGCGAGCTCGCCCATGAGCCGATAGATCTCAGCTCTGGCTCCGATGTCGACACCGATCGTCGGCTCATCGAACACGAGGACCTTCGCATCTGCCGCGAGGCATCGGGCGAGGACGATCTTCTGCTGGTTGCCCCCCGAGAAGAGGCGCGCGGTCCGCCCGGGCTCCGGCGGGCGGATGTCCAGCCGCTCGGCCATCTGCGCCGCACGTTCTCGCGCGCGGCGTCGCAGGACCAAGCCATAGCGCGCCACCTTGTCCAGCGTCGAGAGGTTCGTATTGTCGGCGGCTGTCATGTCGAGGACGAGCCCATCCTGCCGCCGGTCGCGAGGGACCAGCGCCAACCCCTGCGTGAGCGCATCAGCGGGCGAGCGGAGACGGACGGCCATGCCGCCCAGCTCGAGCATGCCGGCGCGCGCCCGACGGCGGCCAGTCAGCACGTCGACGAGTTCCCCGCGTCCGGACCCGGGAAGACCGGCGATCCCCAGGATCTCGCCCTCGTGCAGTTCGATGCTGAGGTCCGAGAACCGGACGCCGTCGCCCAGGGCCTTCGTCGCCACGACCGCCGCACCACCGCGGCGTGCTGCCCGCTTGGGGAACATCTGGCCCAGCTCGCGGCCCACCATGAGCCGGATCAGTTCACCTTGGCTGGAGGCATCGACCCTGTCGAGGCAGCCGACGTCGCGGCCATTGCGGAAGACCGTCACCCGGTCACATAGCTCGGTGATCTCGGCCAGGTAATGCGAGACGTAGAGGCAGGCTACCCCTTGCTCCCGGAGCCGTCGGATTGCCGCGAAGACGCGCCCGATCTCCTGGGCTGCCAGAGGTGCCGTCGGCTCATCGAACACCACCAGCGTGGCACCTTCGTCGACGAGCGCCCGGGCGATCTGGACGAGCTTTCGCTCGGCGGGCCCGAGATCGCGAATGAGGGTGCCAGGATCGAGCTCCGCACCAAGCTGGTCGGCGAGGAACCGCTCGGTCCGGCGGCGCATCTCGCGGCGGCGGAGGCCCAGCACACCACTCCGCTCGTTGCCCATGAACACCGATTCCGCCACCGTGAAGCGGGGGACCAGATGGAGCTCTTGGTGGATGAACCGGACGCCCAGCTCGTGGACGGCGTGCGGCGTGGGTGAAGCGAGGTCCCGGCCGTTGATGACGATTCGCCCGGCGTCCGGGACGTAGACGCCAGCGAGCACTTTGATGATGGTGGACTTGCCCGCGCCATTCTCCCCGACGAGGCCATGCACCTCGCCGGGGAGAACCTCGAGCGACGCGTTGTCGAGCGCCTGGACCCCCGGGAACCGTTTGGCGATTCCGGTCATGTGGAGCGTCGGCTCGCGCTGGGCCGCTCTCTCAGGCATGGAGCGTCTCCGTCTCCGTCTCCGACGCCGGGGAAGGCCCGGCGTCGGTGGCGGAGATGATCCTACTGGTCGTAGCCCAGCGTCTCGTAGACCTCCATGGCACCATCGGGACCATAGACCGGGAAGACGTCGAGGTAGGTGTTCAGCGGGATCTCCTCGCCGTACAGGTAGCGAGCCAGGTTGTCCGCGGCGACCGTGGCGATGAACCGCGGCTGCTGAGCGACGTTGACGATGAAGGGGCTGCCTTCCTCCATCATGATCTCGAGCGTGTCAGGGCCGGCGTCGAAGGCAGAGGCCACCACCTCGGTGCGCCCGGCATCCTCAAGGGCCTGGACCACGCCGATCGCCGGCTGGTCCCAGCAGGCGACGTGAATCGCCTGCAGCTCGCCCTCAGGGTACTTCTCGAGCAGGGTCAGGGTCTGCTGGCGCGCATCCTCGGGAGCGTTCGCGAACTCCTCGGCCAACTCGGGCTGGAGGATCGTGATATCCGGGTACTGCTCCTCGAGCACCTTCTTCCAGGAGTTGTAGCGGATGCCGCAGAAGCCGAGGGCCTCGCTAAAGGCGTTGAACACCGCGACGTTGCCCTCGCCGCCGATGGCCTGGGCCATCAGCTCGCCGGCCGCGGTGCCGCCGATGTCGCTATCGGACTGCGTGTTGTTCAGGAGCAGGTCGGAGGTGTGGTCGACACCGACGACGGGAATCCCGGCGTCCTTGAGCGCCTGAAGCTTCGGCTCCACGGCCGCGTCGCCGAGGATGGTCACGACGCCGTCGACCCCCTGGGCCAGGAAGACATCGTGGTTCTGGGCGTGGACCGTGTTGTCACGTCCGCCGTCCGTGGTGAGGACCGTGCCGCCGAGTCGCTCGATCTCGGCGATGGCGCCCTGGAACGCCTCACGATCCCAGAAGTGCTGGGTCCCAACGACGGCGACGCCGATCGTCTTGCCCTCCAAGGAATACTCCGTTGCGTCCAGCGGCTCGAATTCGTCGGCGGCCGCTGCCGCGGTGCTCACCGCCAAGGCCACCGCGATCATCGTCACGAAGGCCGTTCCAAAGCGTCGCATCCTACCGTTCTCCTCCTTGCCCCGCGATGCGGAACCACGAACATTTGTACGCTTGGCGCATCACGTGTTCAGGCGGTACCATACGGCCGACACCCGGCGGAGTCAAGCGTCGGACTAGAGAAAGGACCGGAACCGTGACTAGCGAGCGGCGCCCCGACGTCATCACCATCGGCATCCACATCGTCGACATCCTCGGTCGTCCGGTTCCTGCCGTACCGGAGGGCCAAGGGGTTGCGCTCCTCGACGAGATCCGCATGACGGTTGCGGGCACGGGCGCCGCTACCGCCGTGGACCTCGCGAGGCTGGGGATGCGGGTCGCCACGTTCGCCGTCGTTGGCGACGACGAGTTGGGACGCTGGCTCACTCGCAAGATGGCCGAAGAGGGCATCGATGTGGCCGGGATCACCGTCGACCCGACGGTGCCCACGTCAGCGACGATGCTGCCGATCCGTCCCAACGGCGAGCGTCCCGCTCTCCACGTCATCGGCGCGAACGCGAAGCTCGGTCCTGAGCATCTCGACTGGGCGGTGATCGAGCGTGCGCGGTTCCTGCACATCGGGGGCACGTCGCTGATGGCCCGCCTGGACGGCGAGCCGAGCGGCGAGGTGCTGCGGCGGGCCAAGGCTGCCGGCCTCACGACGTCGCTCGATCTCATCGGGATGCCCAACGTCGATCACGACGCGCTATTCGGCCCCTGCTACCCGCACTTGGACTACTTCCTCCCCAACGAGGAGGACGCGCTGATGCTCTCGGGCCAGAGGACGCGCGCCGACGCCATCCGCTGGTTCCACGACCGAGGGGTCGGCGCGACGGTCATCACGCTCGGGGCCGAGGGCGCCAGCTTTGCGCGCGCGGGTGAGCCGGAAACGATCGTGCCCGCCTATCGGGTCGAGATCGTGGATACGACGGGCTGTGGGGACGCCTTCTCCGCCGGGTTCATCACCGGCCTGGCAGAGGGCCGCGCCCTCCTCGCTGCTACCGGACTCGGCGTCGCTGCTGGCTCGTGTGTCGCCACCGGGCTGGGTTCCGACGCCGGACTCACGACGCGCGCCGCGCTGGACGAGTTCGTGGCCGCCACGGACCGGGCTGCCTAGGAGCCCGAGTCGGCGGCTGCACAACAGAGGTTTCGAATGAACGATTGTTCAAGTATGCTTGGGACATGCTGAGTCGCGTGGCGAGGCTCTACTACGAGCACAATCTCACTCACGCCGAGATCGCAGAGATCCTCGGCGTCTCCCGCGTCAAGGTCACGCGGATGCTCACGGAGGCTCGCCGGCGTGGCATCGTCGAGATCAGGATCCAAGGCGGCACCCACACGTTTGCCGAGCTTGAGTCACGTCTGGCCACCCGTCTTGGCCTCCAGGATGCCTGGGTGGTTCCATCATCGCCGGACGCGGGGCGTCTCCTGAAGTCGCTCGGCGCCGGGGGAGCTCACAGCCTGAGAGCCCTGATCGCACCACAGATGGTCGTGGGCGTCAACCAGAGCCGAACGGTGGCGGCGATCATACCGGCCCTGGGCAACGAGAAGCCGGTTGACGCACAGTTCGTCCCGGTCTCTGGGAGTAAGGGGGGCTCCGACGGCGCCAAAGCGCACGAGACGAGCGAGGCACTGGCCCGCGCCTTCGGAGGTCGAGCCCATCATGTGCCCGCGCCGGTCATCGCGAGCACTGCCGCCACGGCAGCCGTGCTGCTGGCCGAGGCGGAGATCGCAGAGACACTCGCCCTCGCGGCCAAGGCCGACCTTCTCGTCGTGGGCGTCGGGACGCTTGAGGACAACCACCTCGCGCACACCGGGGCGATCACGCGCAAGGAGTTCCGACCACTTCGGTCCAAGGGCATCGTCGGCGACATCTCATCGCGATTCTTCGACGCCATGGGTCGGCCGGTCTCATTGCCCATCGACGAGCGTGTCATCGCTCTCACGCTCGAGCAGCATCTGGCGATACCCGTTCGCATCGCGATCGCCGGCGGCGCGGCGAAGCGCGAGGCCTTGAAGGCAGCCAGCGTCGGGAACCTGTTCAACATCCTCGTCACGGACGTGGAGACGGCTGGCTGGCTGGTCGACAACGCATGAGCCCACCCGGCAGCTCGGCGACGACAGTCTGACCTTCCCGCCCGAGGAGCTCGCCCGCATCCACACGCGTAGAGGAGTTCACGACGGACCAGGTCGCCGTCGGTCGAGGACGCGCGTCAGCTGTGGCCCCCAGCGAGCCGCTCGCGTGCGGCCGCGATGGCAACAGGGTTCACGATGTTGATCGGCTCGCCTGCGAGGAACGACTCGAGCGAGTCCCAGGCGATCCTCGACTGATGATCGGTGACCTCATGCGTGGCGCCGCCGAGGTGCGGCAGCAGGACGACGTTGGAAAGCGCCAGCAGGGGATCGTCCAGCGGCAACGGTTCACGCGTGTACACGTCGAGCACAGCACCGGCGATACGTCCCTCGCGGAGCGTTTCCAGCAGTGCCTCCCCGTCGACAAGGCCGGCGCGTGCGCCGTTGAGGAGGTAGGCCGTAGGCTTGAGCAGCCCCAGCTCGCGGGTCCCGATCATGCCCGTCGTCGCCGGCAGCAACGGCGCATGGAGCGACACGAAGTCAGCGATCCGAAGGAGGACGTCGAGCTCCAGGAGCTCCGCTCCTACATCGGCCGCGACGTCGGCCGACACGAAGGGGTCGTATGCGACGAGACGCACGTCGAAGCCCGCCAGTCGCCGAGCAGTGGCCAGGCCGGTGGCACCAAGACCGATAAGGCCGACCGTCTTCCCGGGCAGCTCCCAGCCCTGGAAGGCCAGGTAGCCGGGCATGAGGCCCAGTTCCATCCAGGTCCCATCGCGCAGGGCGGTCATCGCCGGCCACACGTTGCGAGCGACCATGATCATCATCATCACGGTCAGATCACCGACGGCATCGGCGTTTCGCCCCGGTGTGGTGATGACCACGATGCCGCGCTCGCTCGCCGCCTCGACATCGACGTTGACCGGAGCAGCCCTCGTGTCGATGATGATGGCCAGATCAGGCGAGCGGACGATGACATCGCGAGTGACCGAGTCCGCCTCAGTGATGAGCACCTGGCAGCCTGCGATCCGCGCTACCAGCTCCTCCGGCGTAGCCAGTGGCTGCGATTCATCCCACGCATAGTGGCTGAAGTCATGGGCTTCGCTGAACCGCCGCAGCCAGCGCTCTGAAAGACGGCCGGAGGACACGACGCGCAGGGACATCAGTGCGGGTTCTGACCGTAGTGCTTGTGGTACCAGCCGAAGCTACGCTCCAGCTCCTCGTGCGGCAGGTCCGTGATCTCGCCGCCCATGGCCGCAGCGTAGAAGATGGTGCGTGCCGCCTCCTCCATGTAGGTGGCCACCTTGACCGAATCCTCCGCGGAGAGCCCGAAGGTGAAGGGGCCGTGGCGATTCACGAGGACAGCCAAGCCGTCTCCGCTGACGCGGACGATCGCCTCACCCGTCTCGTCGTGGGCGGGTTTGACGTACTCGGTGCAGGGGATGGCTCGGCCGACGATGTGGCTGAACGGTGTGAGGGCTGCCGGAAGCGGCCGGCCCAGCAGGGCGAAGGCGGTCGAGTACGGCGAGTGCGTGTGTGTGATGCCGCCGATGTCGAGCCGGTGCCGGTAGACGTAGGTGTGGATGCCGAGGTCGACCGATGGCTTCAGCGTGCCTTCGACGACGTTGCCGTCGAGGTCGGTGACGACCATGTTCTCCGGGGTCAGGTCGCGGAAGCGCAGGCCGCTGGGCTTGATGATGACGTGACCTTGCTCTCGCACGATGGCGCTGACGTTGCCGCCGGTCCACACCACCAGGCCCTGCTCGGGCAGTTCCTTGTTCATGGCACAGACTTCCTTGCGCAGCTCCGGGTACAGCATCGGTCTCGGTCTTCCTTTCTACTTGGCTAGTCAGCTGGTCCGCGTCAGCGACGGGATGATCACGCTCTTGATGGATTCGCCGGCGTTCACGATCAGGTCGATCCCCTCGGCAGCACCATCGAAGCCGAAGCGGTGGGTGATCAGGGAGTTCGCATCGACCCGCCCACTCGCGATGAGCGCGAGGACGGCGTTCGTCTCGGCCTTGGTGGAGGAGTAGGCGTTGTTGATGGCGATGCCGGAGAAGTACAGACGGTTGGGGTCGATCTGGACGCGTTCGTCCGGATGGGGCGGAGCGTTGACGTGGAGGGTTCCCCCGGTCCCGACGAGGCCCAGCGCGGCCTCCCAGGCCTTTGCCGACGGCGCCGTCGAGACGACGGCATCCGCCAGGCGGCCGTCGTTGATGTCCCTTAGCGCAGCAGGTGCGTCCTCACGCTTGGGGTTGATGGTGTGGGTGGCCCCCATTTCCAGCGCCCGCTCCAGCCGCCAGTCGCTGAAGTCGAGTGCGACGATGCGGGCGAACGGGTAGAGCCGGGCAAGCTGGACGAAGCTCAGACCCATGAACCCGGCGCCCTGGATCGCGATCGTGTCGCCGCCGACCACGCGAAGCGTCTGCATCCCGTACAGGCAGTCCGACATCGGCTCGATCACGGACGCCTCCTCGAAGGAGACGTGCTCGGGGAGCCGCAGCATCGCCGGGACGTTCTCTGCCGGCACGCGGAAGTAGTCGGCGAAGCCGCCCGGATCGATGTGTGTCTTCGAGTACGTCGCGCAGAGGGTGGCGGCACCTCGCTGGCAGTCACGGCAATCGTGGCAGGGGACATGGTGGTGGACGAAGACGCGATCGCCCACCGCGAAGCCAGTCACTCCCTCGCCGACCTCGACGATCACGCCGGCCGGCTCATGGCCGAGGATCTTCGGGGCCCGCGGCGCCAGGTACCACTCCATGGCCTCACCGCCACACAATCCGCAGGCCTCGGTCTTGACGAGGACCTCGCCTGGGCTGATCTGCGGGATCGGTCGCTCCTCCACCCGCACATCCCGGTTCGTGTAGTAGACGGCGACGCGCATCGTGCTCATCGTCTGACCATCTCCCCCGTAGCCGATGACCGGCTCCGAGCCATCAAAGGGCCTCGGCCTTGGTCTCACTGTGGGCGGCGTCGATGCGGACCGCCGCGAGATCATCCTCGGTGATCCCGAGCTGGGATCCCGTGAGGCGCTCCACGCCGCGCACGAGTGAGAGCGCATCAAGCTCGTTCTCCTTCATCAGCGTATGGCGGGTCGCGCCATGGGAGTAGCGGTCCTGGATGCCGATGCGCAGCAGCTTCTTGGCGGCTCCACTCTCGGCCATGAGCTCCGCGACGGCCGAACCGAGTCCGCCCACGATGGAGTGGTTCTCCATCGTGATCACGCCTTGCTGTGCCTCATCGATGGCCTCCACGACCTGCGGGTCGGTGAAGGGCTTGAGGGTAGAGACATGGAGGTGGTTGATCGAGATCCCACGATCGCGGAGCACGCTTGTGGCACGCATCGCCTCTTCGGTGCAGATGCCGGATGACAGGATCGTCAGGTCCCGGCCGTGCGAGAGGACGCGTGCCTGGTTGAGAGCGAATGGCTCCGACTGGTCGAACAGGCGCGGCACCTCACCGCGCAGCATCCGCACGTAGACCGGGCCGTTCACGGCCTGGATCTCATCCAGGCAGGTCTCGACATCGGTCGCGTCGCCCATGTCGATCACGGTCATGTTGGGCGTGGCCCGCATGATGGCGACGTCCTCGATGGCCTGGTGGGAAGCGCCGCCCGGCGAGATGATGCCGGGCAGGAATCCGATCAGGCGCACCGGCAGGTTCGGATAGGCCACCGACATCGCCAGCTGGTCGTAGGGACGGCGGTACAGGAAGACGGCGAACGTGTGGAGGTAGGGGAAGAACCCACGCCGGGCCAGGCCGGCGGCGAAACCCATCATGTTCTGCTCAGCGAGGCCGAACGAGAAGAAGCGCTCCGGATAGGTCTTGCTCCAGACCCCCACCTCGCACGAGTTGGTGAGGTCAGCCGACAAGACGATCACCTTCGGCTTGTCTGCCGACCAGGAGACGAAGTTGCGAGCGTGCGGGCTGGCTACGATTTCCACTCGGTCGTCCCCTTCAGTGTCTCGTACAGCTCCTCGTACTCGGCTCGCTCAGCGGCGGATGCGAAGCGCACGTAGTGCAGCTTCGGTCGACGCCGCTCGAGGGAGTTCATGCAGCGAGTGGGATCCGTGTTAGCCAGGACCACCAGCGGTCTGCCGTCTTCGGCAGGTGCTGAGGCGGCTGCGAGGGCCTCGACGTCGTGGCCATCCACGGAGATGGCCCGGGCGCCGAAGGCCTCGAGGCGCTCCAGAAGCGGGTCTGTGAGCATGGTGGTGCGGATCTCACCGTCGCACTGCTGCTGGTTCACATCGACGTAGATCCCGACGTTGTCGAGCTCGTGGAAGGCCATCGCCGCGAGGGCTTCCCAGACCTCGCCTTCCTGGAACTCACCATCACTCATGAGGACCCAGACGCGGCCATGTTCGCCGAGTAGCTTGCGGGCGAGCGCGAAGCCACCGGCCTGGCTGATCCCCTGGGCCAGCGAGCCGGTCGTGGTATCGACACCGGGCGAGTGCTCGTGCCCGATCATCTCGACGGTGCTGCCATCGACGTTGAACTCGTCGAGTGCCTCCGGGGCGAGCCGACCCACCTCGATGAGCGTCGCGTACAGGATGAGCGCGTAGTGGGCCGGCGAGAAGATGAACTGGTCCTTGTCCGGCCGGATGCCGCCGTTGTACGCACCACCGCGCGGATAATCGGGATTGTCGGGACCGGGAACGCCTTGGTACCGGGGCGGCATCATCGGGGCCGTGCTGGGCCCAAGGCTCATCACGCGCGTGTACAGCGTGGCGAAGAGCTCAGCCGAGGAGCACGCCTGGCTGAGATAGCCACCGTTGTTCCGGAGTACGTGTTCGAGTACACGCAGTCGGATCCGCTTCGCCACTTCCTCGGTCTCTTCCACCCACGGCTTCTTCGTAGCGGTGGTCATCGAGTCCTCGTGCCTCCTCGCCCGGCAACCGGGCAATCAGATCGGTCAAGGCTGAATAGCCGGACTATCGTACATCAGTTCGTCAAATGCACGGATGTTCACTCGTGCCAGCTTGACAGCCCGGTCACTGGGCGGCATCGTGGCGTCTCCGCAGAGGCACGACTGGAGCGACGTGGATCGAGCTGCGAACGAGCACCCGCATTCCTCGCATTGGGGTTCGTTCCTTGCCCGCGTGGAGAACGGCAGGGTGCGCGTCCGACCCCACCCTGCCGACCCGGATCCCGCACCGCTGCTGGCCAATCTCGAGGATGCCGCCGACACCGATGCGCGGGTCGCGGCGCCTGCGGTCCGGCGCGGCTGGCTGGAGAATGGAGCGGGTCCGGATCGGCGTCGCGGCCGGGATGCCTACGTACGCGTCTCATGGGATGAGGCCCTCGAGCTGGTCGCCCGCGAGCTCCAGCGTGTCCATTCCGAGTATGGGCCGGAGGCGGTCTACGGTGGGTCCTACGGGTGGAGCAGCGCCGGACGTGTGCACCACGCGCAGAGCCAGGTGCACCGCTTCCTGAACGTGATGGGCGGCTACGTCCGTTCCGTCAACACCTACAGCGCCGGTGCTGCGGAGGTCATCCTCCCGCGCGTCCTGGCCCCCTATGCGCACCTCGTCTCGGACACGATCGGCTGGGGCGATGTCATCGCCAGCGGCCGCCTGGTGGTGGCCTTCGGCGGTATGCCGGAGCGGACACGGTACGTCCACTCAGGTGGGCCATCCCGTCATCGCGCCCGAGAAGCCCTCGTCGCCGCTCGGGAGAAGGGCGTCGAGCTCGTACTTGTGGGCCCGTTGCGCGACGACATGCCGGCGCACCTCGATGCGACGTGGATCGCACCTCGGCCCACGACCGACGTCGCGTTGATGCTGGGGCTCGCTCATACACTGGTGGTCGAGGGTCGTCACGACCGCGCCTTCCTTGAGCGATGGTGCGTGGGCTACCCCGTCTTCGAACGCTACCTGCTCGGCCGGGACGACCACCAGCCGAAGGATGCGGCCTGGGCGACCGCCATCAGCGGCGTACCCGAGACGACGATCATCGACCTGGCGCGACGGATGGCCGCGGGCCCCACACTCATCACCGTCGCCCACGGACTACAGCGTGCCGAGCATGGCGAGCAGCCGGTCTGGATGGCCATCACCCTCGCCGCGATGCTCGGCCAAATCGGCTTGCCGGGTGCCGGGTTCGCCTACGCGCTGGGGGTCTTCGCCAACATCGGCGAACCACCACTGGCCATAGACATCCCGTCGTTTCCCCAGGGACACAACCCGGTGCGGACGTTCATCCCGGTGGCCAGGATCGCCGATATGCTGCTGCGGCCCGGAGAGCCGTTCTCGTACGACGGCCAGAGGCTCACCTACCCCCAGATCCGGCTGGTGTACTGGGCCGGGGGCAATCCCTTCCATCACCACCAGGACCTGGGTCGTCTCAGTAGGGCATTCAGCCGTCCTGACACCATCATCGTCCATGAGCCGTACTGGACGTCGACGGCCCGGCATGCAGACCTCGTGCTGCCATCGACGATCACGCTCGAGCGCAACGACATCGGGTCCTCCCGCAACGACCCGGGAATCATCGCGATGCACCGCGTCCTGCCGCCACGCGGCGAGGCGCGCGATGACTACGACATCTTCGCGCGCCTGGCGAGCCGACTTGGCCTGGAGGCCGAGTTCACCGAGGGCCGTGATGCTGACGGATGGATCCGTCATGTCTACTCGGGACTCCGGCAGCAACTCGAAGATGCCGGCATCGAGGCGCCGACATTCGAGGCCTTCTGGGAGGCCGGAGAGCTTGAGCTGCCCGTCAAGGAGGAGGTCGGTGGTTGGCTTCGTCGCTTCCGCGCTGATCCCGAGAACCACCCGCTCGCGACCCCGAGCGGCCGTATCGAGATCTACTCGGACACCATCGCTCGCTTCGGCTACGCGGATTGCCCCGGCCATCCAGCCTGGCTCCCGGCCGATGAGTGGCTCGGTGCTGAGCTCGCTGCCACCTATCCCCTGCAGTTGATCGCGAATCAACCAGCCGGGCGTCTCCACAGCCAGCTCGATTTCGGGGTCGCCAGCATGGCACGGAAGACCGACGGCCGAGAGGCGGTCAGGCTCCATCCTGCGGATGCCGCAGCGCGAGGCGTCACTCGGGGAGACGTCGTTCGACTGTACAACGAGCGCGGAGCCTGCCTGGCCGCAGCCGTCATCGACGATGGACTCCTGCCGGGTTGTGTCCAGCTCCCGACCGGCGCATGGTACGACCCTCTTCACGGCGAGGGGCCGCCGACGTGCCTCGCCGGCAACCCCAACGTCGTCACGGGCGATCGGGGCACTTCCTCGCTGGCCCAAGGCAGTACCGGCCAACTCACGCTCGTCCAGGTCGAGCCTGCGCCCGACGCACCACCACCTCACGGTCACCGCGCACCACCGCTGGAGTCGCTCGATGTGTCTCCCGCCGAATCCGAGCTGCCCGGCTGACGCTACCATCGGGTTCTGGAGCCCGTGCCGCTTCGCGTCATCGCGGGCTGACCGCGGTGAGCGGTAGAGACTGGGGGCGTGGATGTGACGACTCATCTGCTCGGGCTCGACGTCGGCACGTCGGTCATCAAGGCCGTGCGCTTCGACCTGAACGGCGGCGAGATCGGCTCAGCATCGCGCACGGTCGAGGTGAGGGCCTCACAGCCCGGCTGGGCCGAGCAGGACATGGAAGCGGTCTGGACCGGGGCGCAAGAGGCCATTCGGGAGGTGCTCGACCGCACTGGGGCCGTTGAGCGCGTGGCAGTGGTCGGCATCGCTGGCCAAGGCGACGGGGCCTGGATGATCGACGCCGAGGGTCGCCCGGTCGCCCCGGCCCCACTCTGGAGCGACGGCCGCGCCACGGAGGCCATCGACCGCTGGCAGGCGAGTGGCGCCCTATCGCGCCTGTACGAGCGTGGTGGGACCGTCCTGTGGCCTGGTTCGCAGGCGGCGCTGCTGGCTTGGTTCGCCGAGACCGAGCCGGACGTGCTTGACAGCGCGGCTGCCGTCCTGTGCTGCAAGGACTGGATCCGCTACCGGCTCACCGGCACGATCGGGACCGACGAGACGGATGGCTCGATCCCCTTCATGGATCTGACCACTCGAACGCTCGACACCGGTCAGCTGGACACCCTCGGACTGGCCGGTCTTGCCGACCGGCTCCCCCCTGTACAGCCATCACACCAGGTCGTCGGTAGCGTCACCACGACTGCGGCTGACGCCACCGGGCTCCGCGTCGGGACGCCGGTCGTCGCGGGACTGCTCGATGTTGGCGCCAATGCGGTGGGCGTCGGCGCTATCGACGGCGGCCAGGCGATGGTGACGCTCGGCACGACCGCGCTCAGCGCCGTCGTCCTCGATCAGCCCGTCTTCGTGCCAGAAGATGTCGGGGCGAGTGTCTGCCACGCGCCCGCGCGTCGCTGGATGCGGGCCCTTGGGGCGATGGCCGGGACCACGAACCTGGACTGGTACCTCGGGACGATGGGCGAGATCCTCGGCGTCGAGGCCGCGAGGGAGCAGCGCGACGTGTTCTCGCTCCTGGAGGAGATGGTCGACACCGCCGCACCCGGAGCGGGCGGCGTCGTCTATCACCCGTACCTTCTCGGCGAGCGCGTTCCGTTCCTCGCCCCGAATGCACGGGCCGCTTTCTTGGGCCTGAGTTCGGCGACCAGCCGAGCTGATCTCGCCCGGGCAGTCTCAGAGGGCGTCGCCTTCGCCGTCCGCCACTGCTTCGAAGCCATCGGCGCACCCGTGACCGATGTCCGCCTCTCCGGAGGCGGCGCCCGCAGCCACACCTGGTCGCAGATCCTCGCCGATGTGACCGGAGCCACGATGAACGTCCCGGCGGGCAGTCAGTTCGGAGCCCTCGGAGCTGCTATCGCGGCCGGCGTGGGCATCGGCCAGTACCCGGACTATGAGACCGCGGTGGAGCGCTGCGTACACGTGGAGCGGGTGCACCAGCCATCACTGGAACACCGCGGCCTCTACGACGACCGATTCCAGCTCTACCTCGACCTCATCGATGCCATGAGGCCGTTCTGGTCACGGCACGCATAGGAGCGCTGCGGGCCGGCCTGCTGCACCGACGGCCCAGGCGCCTGCTGTGCATCACAGAGTCCCCGGTCGAACTTGTCCGGGATATCGCAGCATGTGCCAGGTCAGTGGTAACGAGAAGCGAGCGTCATCGGGTCTGCAGCAGAAGGGCTGGCACCCCCAAGGGGTCTTGAGGGCTCAGTCACAACGCAGCGAGGATGACCCGCTCACCTGGTACGCGGAGAGCCTATGACGCGCCTGCTCGCGCGTATCACTGGCCAACCGGGCCCGGCTGCTTGGGTATCGTCTCCCAGTCTCGCCGGAAGCCCTCGATGCTGGCATCTGTTGCGCTGTGTTGGACGAGCTGCTCCAGCAACGGAAATGGACACGCTGCGTAGCTTGCACCGGCCACGGTCGCCGAGTCGAACTGAGCCAGGCCCTTCAGGCTCGCTGCGACGATCCTGCAGTCAAAGCCTTCCCGCTTGATGAACGCATCGGCCTTGCTGACCAGGTCGATGCTACCGATGCCCGCGTTGTCCGCCCTTCCCAGGTAGATGGACACGAAGTCCGCGCCCGCCTGAGCGGCGAGGTACGCCTGGGTCGAGGTCACGATGCCGGTGATGTTGACCTTGAGGCCCATCCCCTTCACTCGCGGGATGATCGAGAGCATCTCCTGGTTGATACATGCCTTCACCACCAGCCGATCGCCCAGGACTTCGCGGAATGCGGCCACCTGCCGCATGGCTGCTTCGCGGTCGTGATCCTCAGTAATCTGGAGATGGAAGTCTCCGTCAGTGATGACCTCGGCCGCTTCCCTGACCGACACCTCCCATGGCTTGTCCACCACCGCTACGATCGTCGGGTTCGTGATGATCCCATGGATCCCGAAGTCCCCGGCCTGCGTCAACTCCTCCAGAACGATGCTGGCGATCAGTATCCTCACTACTTGGGCTCCCCTTCCGGAACGATTCCCTTCCCGAGTTGCCTAGCACGCTCCTCGTAGGCCCCAGGCAAGGATGCTCCCTCCTTATCGAACCATTCGCCTAGATCCACGCCCGCCACCAACGCGATGTTGCCCCACGGGTCGTAGCCACCGGTGCGGACGATTCCCTTTGCCTTCTTGGCGATGTCGCTCATCATCGCCTCGTGCGTGACGGTCTCATGCGTGCAGTCCTGGAACAAGCGTTCCAGCGCCTGGTGCAGGTTCGGGTTGTGGACAGGCACGAAGTCCGCGTAGATGAGCTTCTCGGCCATGAACACTTCCGACACGATCTCCAGCACGGGTACCAGGTCAGGGAAGTTCCTGACAATGGACAGATCGACGACCCATGCGTCGGAGGGGATGGGGAACCCCGCATCTGTCACCAGTAGGATGTCCGTGTGCCCCATGGAGGCGAGCATGTGGTTGAGCTCCGCGTTGATGATCCGCGGTTTCCTGAGCATCGATCTACCCCCTACTGCTGCCCGTATCTCTCGAGGTGATCCTCGACTTCTGGTCGTGAAGGCAGCGGCGCGATTCCGCCTCGCCCCAAGGTCGAGAGCGCCGCGGCGACCGTGGCCCACCTGGCAGCATCCGCGATGTCCTTGCCCTCGGAGAGGGCGACCGCCAAGGACCCGCTGAAGCAATCACCTGCCCCTAGGGCATCCACGGCGGCCACCCGATACGGTTCGATTTCCCTCAGCGGTTTTCCGTTCTCCACCAGGATGCTGCCTTTCGAACCACGCGTCAGCACCACGGCCTTGGGGCCCATCTCCATCAGTCTCGTGGTGACTACCTCCAGGCTTGCGCTCTGGTCACCTGCGTCGAACCCGGCCATGAGCCTCGCTTCACTCTCATTGGGCGTCATGATGTCCGTCAGCGCGATAATCCTGTCGTCCACCCTTCTCGCCGGTGCGGTATTCAGGAGGGTGGTCGCACCGTGCTGTTTCGCAATCGTGAAGGCCGCCAGGACGGCCTCGTCCGAACTCTCCAATTGCGCCGTTACCACTCTGGCGGGCATGAAGGTGCGCATCGCCGCGGCCACCTCAGTGGCAGTGAGCTTCTCGTTCGCGCCCATGTAGATGCCGATGCAGTTGTCGCCGGAGGGTGTGACGTAGACCAGGCCGATGGCCGTCTTGGCCTCCTGTGTCACGTGGACGCCCTCGGTGCTCAAGCCCTCTTGTCTGTACAGCGAAACGGCCATCTCGCCATACAGGTCATCGCCGACCTTGCCGACGATTCCAACCCTCTTGCCTTGTCTGGCAGCGGCAACTGCCTGGTTCGTTCCCTTCCCGCCTGGCGCCAGGTAGTAGTGCTCACCGCGCAGACTCTCACCCAGGACTGGGATCCTCTCGAGTTGGATCGCGCTCTCGATGACGAAACTGGCGACAGTCGCGATGTCGACGCCCATGGCCCAACCCCCTGCAGAGCAGCGCGCCTGTACCTCGCTCGACAGGACGGCTGTTCGACCATTGTCGCGGAACCGAGGGAGAGCTGGTGCCCCAAGGGGTCTTGAGGGCTCGAGAACAACGCAGCGAGGACGACCCGCTCGCGTGGTACGCGGAGGCGGTGTGATTCGGCGGCCGTGGTTGACCAGGTCGAGTTGACCCAATCCTTCGGACCGGCTGCGTCGTCATGTACATGTGGAGACCGGACAGCGCCACTTGACGGGCACGCGCACGATGCCCGCAGGGGGGCGTATAGCAGAGATGGAAGCGCAGCGAGCGGCGGCGTTCCAGGTGCTGGCGGACGAGCACCTGCTCGCGAGCTACCGGCTGGCCAACGCCATTCTCGGGCACCAAGCCGAGTCCCAGGACGCTGTCCATGACGCCTTCGTCACCGCCTGGCAGCGCTGGGATTCGCTGCGTGACCGCGACCGGTTCGAGCACTGGTTCGACCGCATCGTCGTCAATGCCTGCCGCGACCGCCTGCGGAGAGCCGCCCGACGACCGACGATCGACATCTCCACGCAGATCACGTTGAGCACACCAGATGCCACGACTGAGGTGCACCGGCGGTTGCTCGTGGAGCAGGCCTTCGCACGACTGAAGGCGGACGACGTCGTCGTGCTGGCGCTTCGCTTCTTCGTGGACCTCGAGATCGAGGACATCGCCCGACTGCTGGACGTTCCGACCCCGACCGCCAAGACACGCCTGCGGTCCGCAAGACTGCGACTCCGCGACCTCATCGAACGACAGGAACCCAACGAGGCAGTCCGATGAAGGACCACGAGCTCGACCTAGCGCTCGGGGCCATGGGCCGGGATCGGACCGCCGTGGCTGAGCCACCCACGCTCCGCGAGCGAGTGACGGCGATCCCATTCACCACGAGCCGGCGACGCGGCTGGCTGCCGCACTTCGATACAGGGAGGTACACGATGTTCTCCGCAGTCAAGTTCATCGCCGCAGCTGTCATCGTGGCGCTGTTCGGCGGCTTCCTGCTCGCCGGCATTCTCACCACGCCGCAGGGCGACGAGTTAGCCCCGGCGGCGGTGACCGAGTCACCCTCGCCGATGGCGACCGAGGAGTGGTCCTCCGACATAGATGGCTTCCCGACGGGCAAGTTCGTCTCGGTGGACACCGGCCGCGCGATGCTGGAGTTCCACGGGGACGGGACCGGGACAACCCACAGTGCCATGCTGGACACCGCCACGCCCTTCACCTATGCCGTCGACGGCGACGTCTACACCGCGTTGAAGGGCCCTTGGGTAACGGTGCTCGGAGTCGCTCTCGCGGAGGTGGAGCAGCAGTGCGGTCCGGCGACTTACCGCTGGGATCACGACGGCGAGCGGCTTGCTTTCGAACTGATAGGCGAAGACACGTGCGAACGTCGGAAGTCGCTCTTGCAGAGCAACACGTTCCGGGCGATCGAGGACCCCGTAGAGGTCATGGCCGCGACCAGAGACATCGAGGCCGGGGCGCCCGTCTGGGCGTTACTCACCTTCGTCCCGGCGGCCGAGGCCGGTCCTGACGCTTACACCAGCAAGGCGGAGTATCTCGGTCACGTGGCGGCGGTCCCCATCTCGGAGGGGCAGCCCATCACGCCTGACCTGCTGAAGCTGCGGCCGAGCGAATAGGCGCGAACCCGCACGAGCCCGACCCCGGGCCATCGACGTCAGTGCCGAGGGCACGCAGTAGCAGGCACCACCGAAGCAGGGAGAACTGGCGCCCCCAAGGGGATTCGAACCCCTGATCTCCACCTTGAAAGGGTGGCGTCCTAGGCCTCTAGACGATGGGGGCCAGCGACCGAGGGAGTGTACCCGAGGCGGCTGTTCTACCCCGTGATGTGTCTCCTAGACTCGGATGAACGTGAAGACGGAGGCGGCGGCCAGACACCCGGCAGCGGCCACCGCGAAGATCCCGCCTATCGCCGCACCCAGCAGCGAGCCACCCGTCCGACCCCATCGTGCGTCGGTCAGGGCACGCGTCAGGAACCAGGCGGAGATGAACGCCAAGGTCAGGCCAAGCACAGCCAGGCCGGCGACGGTGAAAGCGATGTTCTGGCCGGAGCGGTCGAGGATCAGGCCGTACAGGACGACGAGCCCTGATGCGACGAGGACGACCACGACCGCGATGCGTACGAGCGCCACGGCGTGAGTATAGGTTTGACCGCAGAAGCCGGCCGACCGGCGATCTAGGCCGAGAGCTGGACGACGACGCCGTCGCGTCCCGGCAGGCTCACCCGGAGCGACCGACCCTCGAGCGTGACGACACGCTCGCCGTCCGGGCAACCGCGCAGCGGCACCAGCTCCGCTCCGACCACGTCGAGCGGCAGCTCCACGTCCAGCGTGAGCGCCTCCGCCGCGGCATTGGCCACGACGGCGAAGGCCTCGTCGCCGTCACGTCGCAGGAACGCGACCGCCGCACCGGATGTGCCCAACAGCGTCAGCTCGGCATCACGGAAGGCTCGGCTGGAGTGGCGCAGCGCGATGACTTTGGCCATCCATGGGTATGGCTCGCGCTCCCACTCACCGGGATCCGAGGGGAACGCCCTGCGGCAGAGCGGATCCATCGAGCCCTGCATACCGATCTCATCTCCGTAGTAGATGCACGGCGCACCCGGCAGCGTCATCTGCAGCAGCGAGGCGATCCGCATCGAGTCGAGGTCACCGCCGCACAGCGTCCGTGCCCGCGGCGTGTCGTGCGATCCGAGGAGGTTCAGCTGGACCGCGGTCACGGCCGGGTCGTTGAGGGTTTGCAGCTCCTCGATGCGCTCCCAGAACCCCGCCCCGGAAAGCGGCGCGACCGCGTGCTCACCCTGGTAGCCGATGGGCACGCGCTGCGATGTGTCCCAATGCTCCTGCGCAGAGAAGCCGAGGATCGCCCGCGTCAGCGGGTAGTTCATGAAGGCGTCGAACATGTCGCCCCCGAGCCAATCGGGCTTGTGGATCCAGACTTCCGCGACGAGATACGCCTCGGGGTTGGCCGCCCGCACCCGGGTGTGGAACTCGCGCCAGAAGTCGGCCTTGACCTCCTCGGCCACGTCCAGTCGCCAGCCGTCGATGCCGAAGCGAACCCAGAACTCCGAGACCTCGAGGATGAGCTCGCGGACGTGCGGCTCATCGAGGTTCAGCTTGGGCAGCGCTGGCAGGTCCCACCAGGCCTCGTAGCCCAGGATCTCGCGGGACATCGACCCCATCGGCGCCCCGGCCGCACGCCGTGCATCGATCTCGGCCAACTGCTCCGCCGAGGGGAACGGGGAGAGCTCCTCGGTGCCAGCATGCACGCCATCGGAGAGATTGAACCAGTCGCGGTAGGGCGAGTGCACACCGTTCTCGGCCACGTGGTGGAACGGCCACCAACCGCGTCCACAGTGGTTGAAGACGCCGTCAAGCACGACCCGCATGCCGCGCGCGTGGGCCCCGTCGAGCAGCTTCCGCAGAGCGTCGTTGCCACCCAGCAGAGGATCGACATGGTAGTAGTCGTCGGTGTGATAGCGGTGGTTCGAGGCCGAGGCAAAGATCGGATTCAGGTATAGCGCGTTGATGCCGAGCCGTTTGAGCCGGTCGAGGTGGGCAACGACGCCGTAGAGGTCGCCGCCCTTGAAGCCCTCGGTCGTCGGCTCGACGTCCCATGACTCCAGCGGACCTGGGGCCTCGACGCGGCCGCTACGTGCCAGTCGGTCGGGAAAGACCTGGTAGAAGACGGCGTCTCGCACCCAGGCGGGGGTCTCGATGATCATGGCGCGAAGGGTATCGCCTTCCCTCTCGGCGGCACTGGCCAGCGTGGGACAATCGAGGCGATGTGGGATGTGATCAAAGCGATGCCGCCGGGTGTGCTCGTCTTCATGGGCTACGCCTTCCTGGTCCTGTCGATCCTGGGCCTGTTCATGTCCCGCGTCATCGATGAGGCCGTACAGTCGCCGATCTCGTTCATCGGCGTGGTCTGGATGGCGTTGCTGGCCTACCTCATCTTCACCATGACGCTGGTGCTCCAGAAGAAGCAGGCAGCCCTTGGGCTATCGCTGGGCCTGGCCTCGCTGCTGCTGCCGCTGGCGGCCATCCTGTTCTTCGCACCGGCCGGGTGGGCCCTCTCGATCGTGGCCCTGCTGCTCTTCGCCGTCGTGGTCTGGTCACTGCGCCGGCCGCGCAGCCGCGAATGGTTCAGCGAGCCCTAGCGCGGTGATCGAGCAGGAGCAGCGCTGGGTCGTCCTCGACGTGGGCGAGACGCTCATCGACGAGTCGCGGACGTGGCGGGCCTGGGCAGACGAGTTGGGCATCCCGCAGCTGACGTTCATGTCGGCCTTCGGCGCCATCGTGGCGCGCGGGCAGGGCTACCAGGACATCCTGCAGTACTTCCCGGTCGACGATTGGCGCGTCCATCGGGATGCTGTCGAAGCCAGGCTGGGTGGGTTCCAGCTCGAGGATCTCTATCCCGACGTGCTGTCCTCGCTGGCGACGCTGCGGGAGTGTGGCTACCGCCTGGCCATCATCGGCAACCAGCCGGCCGAGCGGAAGGCACAGCTCCAGGCGATCGGCGTGGAGGCGGAGGTCATGGCCATGAGCGAAACGATGGGCGTGATGAAGCCCGACCCCGACTTCTTCCGAGCGAGCCTGGGCTTGCTGGGCGACCCCGCTCCGGGCACTGTCGCCTACGTCGGCGATCGCATCGACAACGATGTCCTGCCTTCGTCGGCGGCGGGCATGCGAGCGGTGTGGCTGCGCCGTGGACCGTGGGGCATCGTGCCCACCGAAACACCCGCACAGGCGGCGCTCGTCGTCGACTCGCTCGAAGAGTTGGCCGAGCACATCGACGAGGCCTTCGCCTAGATCGCCGGTTCCCACCCCCGGCCCTCGCCATCGGCAGCGGCAGCGCCCGTTGGGACGGCGCACGGGAAGCCGGTATCGTTGTGCTCCCGGCGCACGACGATGAGGCGGCCGGAGTCGCCAGCGGGCCGGCGGGTAGGGCGGTTCTCACAGCGTAGGACGAGGGAGCAGGAAATGGATCGGAGCTCGCTACACATCATCCCGTGGGACTGAAGCTCACCGTCCTCGGCTCTTCGGCCGCATGGTCGGAGCGACCCGGTCGGCCCTCGTCCAGCTACCTGTTGGAGATCGGTGACGAAGCCATCATCCTCGACCTTGGCCAGGGCTCGCTCGGCTCGCTCTTCCCACATCGTGACCCGGCCACCGTCATGGCCGTGGTCGTGAGTCACATGCATGGCGACCACCACGTCGATCTCATCCCGCTGCGAAACCTGCTCTACTTCCACTACGGCGAGCCGCGCAGCATCGGACTGCATCTACCCGCCGGCCTGCGCGAGCGCTACGACGCGTTCATGGGCGAGGACGGCTTTCTCGACTTCATGGCCGGTCCAGACGTAACCCCCGGCAGTCGCCGGATCGGGCCCTTCATGGTGGAGGCACAGCCGGTCACACACTCCGAGAACAGCCACGCCTTCCGGGTCACGGACATGGCCGACCCCGACGGTCCCGGCCTCGTCTACAGTGGCGACTGCGGTCGCGCTGATGATCTGCTTCCGCTGATCCATGAAGGCGACACCGTGCTTTGCGAGGCGTTTTGGTCGACCCTTGAACCCATCCCCAGCGCCAATCACCTCAGCGCCACCGAGGCCGCTGACGTCGCCCGACGAGGAGGAGCCGCCCACTTGATCCTGACCCACATCCTCGAGGCCCACGATCCCCAAGCTGGTTTGCGGGCGGCCGATGAGGTCTTCCCCGGTACGGTCCGACTGGCCGAGCCGGAGATGGTCGTGACCATCGGAGCCGCCCGGTGAGCGAGGCCCCGTTCGCCGCCCTCTCCGTTCGCTCACGCATCCGCGCGCTCATCGACGAGGCCTGGGCACATGCCGCCGACTCCGGAGCACTGCCCCCGGTGGAGACCGAGCAGCGGCCCGACATCGAGATCGAGCGGCCCTCGAACCCCGACCACGGCGATCTCGCGGCCAACCTGGCCATGAGGCTGGCGCGTCCGATGCGCCGGTCGCCGCTGCAGATCGCGGAGACCCTGGCCGAAGCCCTGCGCACCGTTCCTGGGGGCGAGGCCCTGAGCGAGGTCAGCGTCGCCCCACCGGGCTTCCTCAACATGCGCCTTTCGGCCGCCTGGCTCGAGGGCGTGCTCGACGAGGCCCGGGCGGCAGGCGATGACTTCGGTCGTGTCGACCAGGCGCAGCCGCTGCACTTCAACGTCGAGTTCGTGTCTGCCAACCCGACGGGCCCGCTGCACGTGGGCAACGCGCGTGGTGCGTTCGTGGGCGACCTGCTCTGCCGCATCCTCGAAGGTGGCGGTCACCAGGTCACGCGCGAGTACTACTTCAACGACTCGGGTGCCCAGATCCGCAACCTCGGCGCCTCGGTCATCGCTCGGAAGCTGGACCAGGAGCTGCCCGAGGACGGGTATCACGGCGCCTACGTCGTTGACCTTGCCGCGGACCTGCCCGAGGCCATCTGGGTTGCGGCCACGGCACCGGGTGCCGATCGCGAGGGCATCGTCAGCGACTGGGCGCAGGAACGTGTCCGCCTCGGCATCGAGGAGAGCCTTGAGCGCCTGGGCGTCCGTTTCGACGTCTGGAAGAGCGAAGCCAGCCTCCACGCCGATGGCTGGGTCGAACGCTCGGTCGAGGAGTTGCGCGACGGTGGGCACATCTACGAGGAGGACGGAGCCACCTGGTTCCGCTCGGCCACCTTCGGCGACGACAAGGATCGCGTGGTGTATCGCTCCGGCGGTCAGCCCACCTACTTCGCCTCGGACATCGGCTACGTCTCCGAGAAGTTCAGCCGTGGCTTCGACAAGCTCATCTACATCTGGGGCGCCGACCACCACGGCACCGTGGCCCGCGTACGCAATGCAGCCGAGGCCATGGGCCTCGACAAGGACGCCGTGGAGATGCTGCTGGTGGCCTGGGTGCGCTTCGTGCGCGATGACGTGGAGATTCCCATGAGCAAGCGCTCGGGCGAGTTCCTCATGCTTGACGAGCTGCTCGAGGAGGTCGGCGTCGATGCTGCCCGCTGGTCGTTCGCGTCGCGTGGCGCGAGTTCGCCCATCGATGTCGACATCGAGCTGGCCAAGAAGCAGTCATCGGAGAACCCGGTCTACTACGTGCAGTATGCGCACGCGCGCATCAGCTCCATCCTGGCCAAGGCGACCGAGGCTGGCCTTACACCCGCGGCTGACTTCTGCGGTGTGCTCGAGGGCGACGAGGTGGCGACCGGTCTGGCTCGCGAAGTGCTGCGCCTGCCCGAGGTCGTCGAAGACGGCGCGCGCCTGGAGGAGACGCATGGCGTGACGACCTATGCCATGGAGCTGGCCACGACCTTCCATGCCTTCTATCGCGACCGCCATGTCATCGATCCCGACGACCCGACTACGTCCGCCGGCCGACTGGCGCTGGTGGGCGTGACCCGGGCCGCCATCCACAACGCATTGGCACTGCTGGGCATCTCCGCGCCCGAGTCCATGTAGCTCGCGCCGGCGGCGCCGAGATACTCGCACACGACGAAGGCCGGGCTCGATGCCCAGCCTTCGCGGTCTTGCGGTAAGCCCTGACGGCTTCGCGCTAGGCTGGTGTGGCGATGGGGATGCCCAACGCATCGGTAACTGCGACGAGCGAGTCGTCGCTATCGGTCAGCAGGACCAGTACCGGGTTGGACACGCCGCTCGAGACATCGGCCTCGACCACGAGATGTGCACCGGCCAGATCGGCCGCGACGGCATTGGCCGCATTCACGAACTGGCCGACATCGTCGGCCGTATCCCACTTCGTCTGCCACACGACTGCCCACTGGCCGTCGGGGCCATCCAGGCTGACGAGGCGGTCACCGCCCCAACCGGCGGCAGCGTTCGCCTTGGGCAGCTTGACAGCAGCCTTGGGGTTGTCCTGGGTGCCGTCCTGACCGTTGGCCAGCCAGACCCCGACGCGCAGCTCGCCCATGGTCTGCTGCCACTTCTCCTTCCAGCCGCTCCCGAGCCGACCGGCCACGTCATCCATGACGACCTGGGTGGGGCGTTCGTTGGGATAGAGCTTCGGATGGAGGATCTGCTCGGTCGACTCAGGCAGCCGCCCCCAGGCCTTGTTGACGCTGTCCCAGCCACCGCTGCCACGGAGCTTGTCGACGAAGATGCGACCCTCGAGGAACGGGACCGAGTACTCGCGCTGCAGCAACAGTGGCATCGATGCGTAGATGCCGTCGTCACCGGGCACGATCACGCCGTTGGTCTTGTCCGCCTTGCCATTGTCGGTGGACCAGTCGAGCATCGTCGCGGTGCCATCACCCTGCTCGAGCGCGTAGGCCGCGAGGGCCGCGTCGCCACGGCTCTTGTCATCGACACGCGCTGCATCGCTGCCGAACTCCTGGAGCGTTGCGGCCCGACCGAACTCACGTGCAGCCTCGGCGCGCTGTCCGGCATTGAACTTGTCGATGGCCTCGACGATGGACTGGCGGCCGCGCTGCTCGAGGTAGGCGATCGGCAGATCCTGCCCATAGAGGTCCTCGAGCAGGCTCTCGAGGTCGTCGCCGCTGCTGAGCATGCCCAACCGCTTGAGCGCCTTCTCCTCGACCTTGACGTCATCGGGGTCGCGGAGGATCTCGATACGCTCGGCAAGAGAGAGCTCCTGCTCGCGTGCGCTGGCGCCGTCGTAGGGCGTGTTGCCCAGGTCCATCTCGCGGATCGTGGTCACCTCGGTGGCGACCACGTCCAACTGATCGGAGACCGTTTCGTTCTCGAGCGACCCGCCCTCGCCGAACGGCTCGATGACCGGCCCCAGTGAGACCGTGTAGTCCACGGTGCTGTTCTTGTCGAGGATCTCACCCTCGGGCGGGTTCTGGCTTGCGACGCTGCCGGCAGGGACCGACTCGTCGTTGGCTTCGGAGCGCTCACCGGGTTGCAGCTCAGCGGCCGTGATGGCGGCCGTCGCGTCGGCTTCGGCGAGGCCCACCACGTCGGGCACCGGGACCTGCTTGGGGCCCTT
>Ga0209013_10001009_pt1 | contig 26003 bp, 18 predicted proteins | sample Cruoilmetagenom2_FD_187291 | JGI IMG/M metagenome (GOLD analysis project Ga0209013, IMG submission 187291) | Oil polluted marine microbial communities from Coal Oil Point, Santa Barbara, California, USA - Sample 2 (SPAdes) (version 2) | ecosystem: Environmental > Aquatic > Marine > Oil seeps ...
CCTGGCTGTATGGGGCTGGAACCCGTAATTGTGGTGCCAATTCAGCCCGCTTTCACAATGCAAAATAGGAGAGCCCCGGCGCGGGGAGTGCCGAGGCTCTTACGCATTACACGGAACGCACTATCAACCCAGACCGAACTCAACTGGGCACAGGAAGCATGCCGAGTGCCTATGGCAGTTCTGTGACTATTCGTTGTCAGTTTGTTTAATAACCACAGAGATTTGCGCCGAGAATCTCAGCCCGTTTGAGGATCCCGGCGAGCCGTGCCACGGCGCGATACTCAGCGCCTTATGACCCCGTTCTCGCGGGCCCAGCCCCGTGCATCTTGTGCCAAGGGGTGCCACATGCAAAATGCATGTGGCGGTATTGGAAATCCTTCACGAGGACAGTGACATGCGGTGGCGCGGCCAACGGCAGAGCCGAAATGTGGAAGACCGGCGGGGCAGCGGCCGTGGCGCCTTCAGATTTCCATTTCCTAGAGGCGGCGGGATGCGCTTCCCCTCTAGCGGCGGCGGTGGAAAGAAAGGCGGCGGAATCGGCTTGCTCGGCCTTCTGGTGATCCTCGGCCTGGCTTTGTTCTTTGGCTTTAATCCTGGGTCCCTGATGCAAGGATCCGGACCGAGTGGCACGAGCGGGTCGGGCTTCCCGGACATTCGCTTGCCGCAGCAACAGCCGCATACCACAAATCTTCCGGCACCAAGCCAGCCGGGCCAGATCGGCAAGCCGCAATCGTCCAGCGACGACGACCTCAAGGGGTTTATCTCCGTGGTGCTCGGCACCACCGAGGACGTTTGGAACAGCGTCTTTGGGCAGTTGGGCGCGCGATACAGGGAGCCGAGTCTTGTTCTGTTCGAAGGTTCCGTTCGCTCGGCATGTGGGACCGGCATGGCCGCGATGGGGCCGTTCTACTGCCCGGCTGATGAAAAGGTTTACATCGATCTCGACTTCTACCGTGAACTGAAGAACCGGTTCCGAGCGCCGGGTGACTTTGCCCAGGCCTATGTCATCGCCCATGAGGTGGGACACCACGTGCAGAAAGTGCTCGGGATCGCCGACAAGGTCGAGGGGGCGAAGCGGCGGATGGGCCGTCAAGGCGGCAACGCCTTACAGGTCCGCATGGAGTTGCAGGCGGATTGCTTCGCCGGCGTGTGGGCCCATCAGATGCAGGCCAACAAGGGTCTTATTGAGCCAGGCGATATCGACGAGGCGCTTCGAGCGGCCAGCGCTATCGGCGACGATCGCATTCAGCGACAAACCCAAGGGTATGTGGTGCCGGACTCGTTTACCCATGGTTCTTCGGAGCAACGGGTGCGCTGGTTCCGCCGAGGCTTCCAGAGCGGGCAGCTGCAAGCCTGCGATACGTTCAATACAAATCAACTCTAAACTGCTTTAAATTTCAAATGCACGGCGGCAGTGTGGTGCGGCGGAACCAAATCCAGCTTACGCTGGTTTTGTGAGCAGGGTCAGTCAAGTGGGGTCCGTATCCGGACCCAATATAGAGATAAGCGGGGGGCCAGTTGGGTACATCCCGATGGTTGGTGACCGCAGCGGGCATCGCTGTGACTGTCGGTGGCGGCCCAATTGCGGTTGCTTCAGACGATGAGGTGGTTCTAGGGAAGACGGTGCCATTGACAGGCGCTCACAAGCGCAGCGGCACCGACACGCACAACGGATACGAACTGGCTATTCGCCGGATCAACGAACGGGGTGGCATCGATGTCGACGGCAAGCGATATCGCCTTATGGCGCGCTATTACGACGACAACTCCGACCCGTTGAAGGCCCAAGAGCTGATTGGCCGGCTGATTCACGAAGATGGTGCGAAATTCATTCTCGGGCCGTATCACGCAGCCCAGAATTGGGCGGTCCTGACGAGCGTCGAGCGCAATCGTGTGCCAATGGTTGATGCGCACTCGATCGCGCGGCAGCAGGAGAACCGGCGCAACGGTTATGCTTTCGCCGTTGCGGCCACGCCTGATCAATACTTCACGCCGGCGCTCGAATTCGCCGCAGCCATCAGCGAAAAATTTGGCAAAGCGGCGAACGATCTGCGGATCGCAATCGCCACGCAAGACGACGCGTTCTCCCAGCAGGTCCGTGCCGGTGTGCTGTCTGATGTGCGGCGCCTTGGAATCGCATGCGTCATCGACGATCAATTGCCCGAGAATTTCGCCGACATGTCCGCGACGCTCGAAAAGATCAAGGCCCTCAAGCCGGATCTGTTCTTGGTCTCCGGCCATGAGAGCACTGCGATATCGGCGATGAGCCAAATCGAGGAGTCCAGCGCCGGCGTGCCGATGGTTGCAGTCACCCATTGCCAAACGGCGCGCCTTGCTCAGGAAAGCCCCGAGCCGTCCGCCTTCGTCTTCTGTCCGGTGCAATGGGATCGGGCGGCGCAGCATAGGGGTGTGCTGTTCGGGACCGGAGAGAATTTTGCGCGCCTGTTCGAGAAGGCCTACGGATACGAGCCGTCGTCGGTCTCGGCCCAGGCGGCGGCCGCCGTTTACGTCTTTGCCGATGCTTTCGCGCGGGCCCAAAGTCTTGAGCCCGAAAAGGTGCGCGATGCAATTTCCGCCACGGACCTTCAGACCTTTTTCGGACCCATCAAGTTCGATGGGCGGGGTAGGAACATCGAAAAGTCGCTTCTGCTCACGCAGATCATCGATGGCGACTGCATTCTCATAGCGCCCAGCGGCTGGGCCGAGCGGGAGCCCGTGATACCAAGACCAGCCCCCTAACAAATCTAATTGCTTCAATAAGCCTGCGAGGCGCGAACCGATCAATCCTGAGCGGTTTGACTCCTAGAGTGCGTCACCAGCGTAGACCGTCGCCGCGCAAGGTCGCTCCGCGCGCTTAAACAGGGAACAGGCGCCCTCGGCATCCTGAGCGTTGGCGAACGGCCCGGCGATCAGGCGCCATCGATTGTCCGGCGCTCGAACGCGCCTTGGTTGCAGACCGGCGACCAGAGCCGCATGCTTCGTCAGATATTCCCGCCAGAGCGGCCGCAACTCGTCACGTTTACCCACGCTACCGATCTCGATGCCGTAGCGCGTAGAGCCGTCATTGGCCGCAGGAGGCAGTGTGACCGGATCTATGGCCGCAATTGCAACCTCTTCCTGAACCACTTCCGTCTCGGTCTCAGGTGCCGCGACCGCTGCCGGCGGCGGCGCGGGCACCGCTGCGGGTTCTGGCGTTGGCTTCGGGGCCTCGGCAACTGCTGGCGCGAGCTCAGGCTTGGGCGCAGCCGTCGGAGTGGGCACTGGTGGCGGCGGCGGGGCCAAGACAACCGGCTCGGGTTGCACTGGCGGTTTTGGCGCCTCGGCGACAGCCGGTTCAGGCGGGGGCGGCGGGGCCGAAACGACGGGCTCGGGTTTCGGCAGGGGCTCCAGTTTGGGCAGTGCGCGCGGCGGCGATGTGGAGACCGAGCTGGACGGGGGCAGCTTTGCCGCCGGCCCGATGAAACTCTCGATCGGCCTGAGCCGCTCGTCCAGAGCGGCCAGTTGCTGCGACAGTGTCTGGAGATTGCCGTCGATGACGCCCAGTTGCTCCGCTGAAAGACCTGAGGACGCGGGAGCCGGTGCCGGGGCAGGCGCAGCCGAAGAAGGGGCGGCGGGCGCTGCCATTCGAGCCGATTGGTCTCCGGCAGCGGAGGGGTCGGCGAAGAGGGTGAAGAGGTAATAGGCCGAGAGGCCCCCAAGTGCGATCCAAAGGATGGAGAACACGCTCCGAGCAGTGCCAGGTCCGCCAAAACGCCGTCGTGCCATGGGAGTAACCTCCTGTCGCGCGGTGCCGGCGGCGAGAACCGTCCGGCACGCATCGTCATATCGTTAAGCCGTTGCCGCAGTTTGTGAGATTACTCGCTTCGTTCATAGGGTCAATTTTTCCTGCACCGAGGCACAATGGTGATCGAAGCCGGCCTCAAGCCCGGTGGCCCTGGCCGCCGCTTTGGACTAGACAGGGCGCGAATTCTTAATATTGGACGGGTACCGTTTGTGGCCCCCGAAAGCGCAGAGGGACTTAATAGTCAGATGACACAGGCTCTTGCCGTCGTCCTTGCCGCGGGCAAGGGCACCAGGATGAAGTCCGACCTGCCAAAGGTCCTCCATCGCTTGGCCGGCGCGCCCATGATCGGGCACGTTCTCGGGGCCGCCGGTGCCGCAGGGATTGCGCGCGCGGCTCTCGTAGTCGGTCCGGGCATGGATGCCGTCGGCGAGGCGGGGCTGGCCGTTGTTCCCGAGGCACAGGTCTTCGTGCAGTCCGAGCAGCTTGGAACCGCCGATGCGGTCAAGGCGGCTACGCCCGCCTATGAGGCCTGCGGAGGTCCTGTGCTGGTCCTGTACGGCGATACGCCGCTTCTACGGGCTGAGACCTTGAAAGCAGTTCTGGGTGAACTCGAAGCGGGGGCCGACCTCGTCGTGATCGGGTTCGAGGCAGCGGATCCCACAGGTTATGGCCGTCTTCTCTTCGACGACAAGAGCCGTCTTCAGGGTATTCGCGAGGAGAAGGACGCCACGCCCGCCGAGCGGGCTCTAACGCTCTGCAATTCGGGCATCATGGCTTTCCACGCCAGTGCGACGCTTTCGGACCTTCTTTCCCGCATCGGCAACGACAATGCCAAGGGCGAATACTATCTGACCGACGCGGTCGCGCTGGCCCACCAGGACGGACTTCAGACACGCGTCGTGTTGTCCAACGGCGAGGAGGTCCTCGGCGTCAACTCCCGCTCGGAGCTATCTGTGGCGGAAGGGCTGATGCAGCGGCGTTTGCGCGCGGCCGTTATGGAGCACGGCACGACATTGGTCGCACCGGACACCGTGTTCCTGAGCTACGACACGGTTGTCGGTCGCGACGTAGTCATCGAACCCAATGTCATCATGGCACCAGGCGTCACCATCGAGGACGGCGCGATGATACGGGGCTTCTGCCATCTCGAGCGGGCGCGCGTGGGCGCGGGCTCGACCGTGGGACCTTTCGCTCGGTTGCGGCCTGGGGCAGAGCTGGCGCCAGGGGCTCACGTGGGCAATTTCGTCGAGATCAAGAACGCGAAAGTCGCCGAAGGCGCGAAGGTTAACCATCTGACCTATATCGGCGATGCGAGCATCGGACCGAACGCTAATATCGGGGCCGGCACCATCACCTGTAACTACGATGGCTTCTCGAAACATCGCACCGAGATCGGCGCCGGCGCGTTTATAGGATCGAACAGCTCGCTTGTGGCGCCAGTCAAGATTGGCGATGGGGCCTATGTCGGCTCCGGCAGCGTCATTTCGAAAGACGTGCCTGACAACGCCTTGGCGCTCACTCGGGCAACGCAAGAAGAGCGCGACGGATGGGCCTCGAAGATTCGGCAACGGCGGAGCCGGGATAAGTCTAAATAGCACCGCTGCCCAAGGCGCCGCCGCGTCAGCCGCAACAAAGCGATACAGCTCGTGAATTGCGATGGCGCGCGTGCATGGCTAGCAAGACTCAAGACCCATGACGACGAGGGAGTAGGGGGCAATGTGCGGAATTGTTGGCGTCCTTGGGAAGGGGCCTGTCGCCGAGTTGCTGGTCGACGCGTTGAAGCGTCTCGAGTATCGCGGCTACGATTCGACGGGTGTTGCCACAGTCAGTGATCGAGGGATCGAGCGGCGCCGGGCTGAAGGAAAGCTGCGCAATCTCGAATCGCTGCTCGCCGCCGAGCCGCTGCCGGGAGACGCCGGGATCGGTCATACGCGCTGGGCGACGCATGGCAGGCCCAGCGAAGCCAATGCCCATCCGCACATGACCGATGATGTCGCCGTGGTCCACAACGGCATCATCGAGAATTTCAGGGAGTTGAAGGCCGAACTTGAGGCTGAAGGCGCCCCGTTCACCTCCGATACGGATACGGAGGTGATCGCGCATCTCATCACGCGCGAGCTGCGCGACGGCAGGGATCCCGTTGCCGCCGTCCATAAGGTTCTGTCCCATCTCAAAGGCGCGTTCGCCCTCGCGATGATCTTCAAGGGCTATGACGACCTGATGGTCGCCGCGCGGCAGGGCAGCCCCTTGGCCATCGGCTACGGCGAGGGGGAGATGTTCGTCGGCTCCGATGCGATCGCACTCGCACCCTTTACCGACAATGTCGCCTATCTGGAAGACGGCGATTGGGCCGTGATCACGCGCGAGGGGGTGAGTATTCACGGTCGCGATGGGTCGGTCGTCGACCGCGCCGTCGTGAAATCCCACGCTGGCGGGCTCATGGTGGACAAGGGCAATTTCCGCCACTTCATGGCGAAGGAGATTCACGAGCAGCCCGAAGTCGTCGGCCATACACTCGCGCACTATCTCGACCTTGCGAACTACCGGGTTGCGCTGCCGGACCTGCCCTTCGATTTCGCGAATGTGAGCCGCCTGTCCCTGTCCGCGTGCGGGACCGCCTATTATGCGTGCGTCGTCGCGAAGTATTGGTTCGAGCGTTGGGCCAAGCTGCCGGCGGACGTGGATATCGCCTCGGAGTTCCGCTATCGCGAAATCGCGATGGAGCCGGGCGGGGCGGCTCTGTTCGTCTCCCAGTCCGGCGAGACGGCCGATACCCTGGCGTCGCTCCGCTATTGCCGGGGCCAGAACCAGCACGTTCTGTCCGTGGTCAATGTGCGCGAGTCCTCGATAGCCCGTGAGTCGGATGGGGTGTTGCCGACCCTTGGCGGTCCGGAAATCGGCGTGGCCTCCACCAAAGCCTTTACCTGCCAGCTCACCGTGCTCGCGTGTCTCGCCATCGCGGCGGGCAAGGCGCGCGGAACCATCGGTCCCGAATTGGAAACAGAGCTGGTCAAGGCGCTGGTCGAGGTGCCGCGTCACATGGCCGAAATTCTTCGGGACGAGTCCGATTACGAAGACTTGGCCCACAGCCTTTCGAAGGCACGCGATGTCCTTTATCTCGGCCGGGGCACGAGCTATCCGATCGCGCTCGAGGGTGCCCTGAAGCTCAAGGAAATCTCCTACATTCACGCGGAGGGCTATGCCGCCGGCGAGCTGAAACATGGCCCCATCGCGCTGATCGACGAGAGCGTGCCGGTCATCGTGATCGCGCCCCAGGACGACCTCTTCGACAAGACGGTTTCCAACATGCAGGAAGTCGCGGCGCGCGAGGGCAAGATCATCCTTGTCAGCGACGCCGACCCAGGAGGTGCGGGCTGTGCCGTGCAGACGACCTTGCCGGTCCCGACTGTCCACCGATTCGTATCGCCGCTGGTCTACGCGGTCCCGGTTCAGCTGATCGCGTACTATACCGCAGTCTTCATGGGAACCGACGTGGATCAGCCTCGAAATCTCGCAAAGTCTGTGACGGTAGAGTAGTCTTTAGCCTCGGATTTGCCTGATTTCTTTGATTGAGCAAAGGCATGGTGAAATTTCAGCACACCGTCCGGCCGCGCCGCATGGACGGCGTCGGGCATTTCTTCCAGCTTCGCCCCTCGCTTGGGCTAGCCCTGGGAGTGGTGTGTGCCGCAGCCGCTCTGCCAGGGTCCGCGATTGCGCAGGACATCGGCTTGCGGCGTGGTGAGGCCTCGCTGAATGCGGGGCAGTTCACAGACGCAGCGCGTCAGCTTTCCGCGACCGTGAACGACAAGGATGCCACCATCAACCAGGTGGCGAAAGCACTCTATCTGCGAGGCATCGCGTACCGTCGCGCCGGCTATCCGGGCCAGGCCGCAGCGGATCTCGGCGCGGCGCTCTGGCTAGGCCTTCCGTCTTCGGACAAGGCGCGGGCCTATGTGAACAAGGGGCTGGCCTTTCAGGCGGCGGGCATGCAGAGCCAGGGCGCGTCCGCCATGGCCCAGGCCCGGCGTTATTCGAGCGCCAGCACGGTGCAGAAGCTGACCGCGCAGGACGGTGGTGTGGGCCCCGTCGCGAGCGGCGGCCTCGCCAGTTACATCCCCAGCGCCAGCGGCGTGTGGGACAAGGTCGTACCGAGCTTCGGGGGACCGAAGAAGCCGGCCGGATCAGGTGGCGCGGCAGCGCCTGCTTCAAACACCAGTATGTGGGACAAGATCGTGCCGAGTTTCGGGGCACAGAAGACCGCAGTGGCGCCGGAGGGCGCGACGGCTGCAGGTGCCCAGTCTGCCTCAGCAGGATCCAGCGCCGCGGCGCCGCAAGCAGCCCCGACCTCGGGGTGGGATGCGTCCGTCAGCGAAGGCTCGGGCGGCAATGCCGTCAGCCGCTGGTGGGGTTCCGTCGCTGGCGGCGGAGCGTCTACCGCGGCGCAAACCGCGCCGGCTGCAACGACCCAGAGCGCGCCCGTGGCGAACACGACGACCGCGACAAGGACGGCTGCCGGAGCGCCCACGGCCGGAAGCACGAGCGGGAGTGGCGGAGCAGGCATCGGCGGTTGGTTCTCGCGTCAGACGGCGGCGCTGACGGGCGCAGGCGCCGGATCCTCTTCAAGAACGGGGCCGGGCTATACGGTGCAGCTCGCCAATAGTAGTTCGCGGTCGGAGGCCGAGGCGCTGTGGAGCAAGGCCAAGCGGTCCAATTCCAGCCTTGCTAGCACCCCGTCGCGGGTCGAGACCGTCAACATGGGTAGTCTCGGCACGTTCTACACGGTCAAAATAGGGCCTTTCGCCAGCCAGAGCGAAGGGTCCAAGGCCTGCAACTCGATCAAACGCGGTGGCACGGATTGCACCGTGGTTGCCCCTGGCGGGTAGGACGGCTCACAAAGTGTCCGGGCCTGCCATCTTGACTTCGGCTCTCGCTCGTCTTTGACGCCGGTTGCCTCGTTGAATCTTGACAAAGCCCGTCCGGTTGCGAGAACGGTCGGAGAACCTGGGCTTCCTGACACACTGAGTTGCTTACAGAGCTTCCAACACCGACTCTAGGGCGAAAAGACTCCCAAAAATGACCAGTCCAAAAGACAACAATTCGGATCAAGAAAGCCAACGCCACGACCCGGACTTTCCGGGCTTGGACGACGAGGACGACCACAGCCTATTCAGCGCGCTCGAGCCAACCTCGTCGCATTTCCTGGCGCGGCTTCGGGGCTATTTCCTCACGGGCCTCATCATCGTGGGACCCGTGGCGATCACCATCTATGTGGTGTGGTGGTTCATCAACCTGGTCGACGGCTGGGTGAAGCCGCTCATTCCGAACTCCTACCTTCCGGACAATTTCCTACCCTTCAACGTGCCGGGAGTCGGGTTCGTCTTCGGCATTGTCGGCCTGATGCTTATCGGGGCCTTGGCCGCAAATCTGTTCGGCCGGACCATCGTGAGCTACGGCGTCATCCTGCTCGACCGGATGCCGGTGGTGCGCGGTGTATATCGCCTGTTGAAACAGATCTTCACCACGGTCTTTTCCAAGCAGGGGACGTCGTTCAAGCGCGTCGGCCTCATCGAGTTTCCGCGGCGCGGGCTCTATGTAATCGTGTTCGTATCGGGCGACCCGCCCGGTGAAATCAGGGAAAAGCTCGGCGGCGACGAGCTGATGACCGTGTTCATGCCGAACGCGCCCAACCCCACGACCGGGTTCGTCATGTTTATGCCCGCCAAGGACGTGATCCTGCTCGACATGGCCATTGACGACGGGGCCAAGCTCGTGATCTCGGCAGGTCTCGTGGCGCCGAAGCAGAGCAAGCTGAAGCAGCTAGCCGAAGAGGCGAAGAAAAAGTCAGCGTCGAACGAGGCCATGCCGCCCAAGGACGTGCCTCCGACGAAAGAAGAGACGGCGGCGTAAGCTTAGCCCGCGCGCATCAGTTTGACGGCATCGTCTCGCTCGAACAGATAGAGCAAGAGCCGCAACCGCTCGCCATGCTCGCCCTCGAGACGGGGCATGCGCGACAGGCATAGGCGCGCCTCGTCGCGGGCGGCCGCGAGCAGATCTTGATGCTCCGGCAGCTGCGCGATGCGAAAGGCAGGCAGTCCACTCTGCCGCGTTCCCAGAACTTCGCCGCCACCGCGCAGACGCAGATCCTCCTCGGCGATCACGAACCCGTCCTCCGTACTGCGCATGACATTGAGCCGTTCGCGCGCAACCTCGCCCAAAGGCTGCTTGTAGAGAAGCAGGCAGGAGGACTGCGCCGCGCCCCGGCCGACACGGCCACGCAATTGGTGAAGCTGCGCGAGGCCGAAGCGCTCGGCATGCTCGATGACCATGACAGAGGCGTTGGGAACATCCACGCCAACTTCGATCACCGTGGTCGAAACCAGCACCGCCAGGTCGCCCACGGCGAATTGCGCCATAACGGCGTCCTTCTCTTTGCCCGTCAGCTGGCCGTGGACCAAGCCGACCTGGTCGCCGAAGCGCTCGCGCAAATGCGCGTAGCGTTCCTCGGCTGCCGCGAGGTCCAGCACTTCGGATTCGCCAACCAGCGGGCAAACCCAATAGACCTGCGCGCCACCTTCAACGGCGCGGTCGATCCCATCCACGACCTCGTCGAGCCGCTCTAAGGGAACCGTCCGTGTGAGCACCGGCTTGCGCCCAGGTGGCTTTTCGTCGAGCCGGGACACGTCCAGATCGCCATAGCTCGTCAGCAGCAGCGTGCGCGGAATGGGGGTCGCCGTCATGACAAGCAGTTCGGCGCTGGCGCGCATGCCCTTGGCCTGGAGGGCCAGCCGCTGATGCACTCCGAAGCGCTGCTGCTCGTCGATGACTGCAAGGCCAAGGTCCTGAAAGGCAATGGCCTCCTGAAACAGGGCATGGGTGCCGATCAGGATGTCGATCTCGTGCTCTTTCAGGGCTTCGAGGATGGCCAGCCGCTCCTTGCCGCGCTCGCGTCCCGTCAACAGCCGCACGCGCAGACCGGCGGGTGCGGCGAAGCGCGAGATGGTCTCATAGTGCTGGCGGGCCAGGAGCTCGGTCGGGGCCATGAAGGCGGCTTGGTGACCCGCTTCGACGGCTGTCGCCATGGCCAGAAGCGCGACAATCGTCTTGCCGCTTCCCACATCGCCCTGGAGCAGGCGCAACATATGCAGCGGATTGGCCATGTCTGCGTCGATCTCGGCCAGCGACCGGGCCTGCGCACCGGTCAAAGCAAAGGGCAGGGCCTCCACGATCGCTTTCCGCAAGCGCCCAGGTGCCGCAATCGAACGGCCCGCGCGGCGTTTCAGAGACTGGCGGAGAATCGCCAGCGCGAGCTGATTGGCAAGAAGTTCGTCATAGGCGAGCCGCTCGCGCGCCGGGTTGGCGGGCAGAAAATCGTCGTCGCTGCGGGGCGCATGCAGGTTTTTGACGGAATCGGAAAACGAACCCCATTCGTTCTTGGCCACAAACGCGGCATCGGTCCATTCGGGAAGATCGGGCAGGGCCTTCAGGGCGCCGTCGATGGCCTTGCGCAGGCTCGTGTTGGATAGGCCTGCCGTCAACGGATAGACGGGCTCGATGTCGGGGACGTCCGCGCCGCCTTCGACTGGGGCCACATGGTCAGGATGGGTCATCTGCAGACGGCCGTCATAGGATTCGAGCCGGCCCGAAATGACCCGCGACTCGTCCAAAGGCAGCAGCCGTTCCAGATAGCGCTGGTCGGCTCTGAAATAGACGAGGTCGATGGCGCTTGTCTCATCTTCCACCAGAATACGATAGGGCGCCCTACGGCCCTTGCGCGGTCCGCCGGGGCGATGTTCGGCCACGCGCACGGTCAGGGTCACGATCTGTCCGGGCGGGCTCTCGGCTATCGAGGGCGCGTGCATCCGGTCCACAAGCCCGACGGGAACGTGCCAAAGAAGATCGATCAGGCGTGCATGGCCACTCACGCCCTTGGGTCCTGGAACTTTGGGCGCTAAGAGTTTGTCCAGAAGGCCTTCGATTCGCGGGCCGACACCTTTCAGCGTGCGTACGGGCGTGAAGAGTGAATTGAGCCGGGCTGGGCGCATGAGCCTAGTCTAGCAAGCGATTCGTGGCGGCCTTGATATGGAATGCCGTGGCCTTGACATCGAAAGGGCCGCTCTGTCTAACGCAGCAACAAGGATTGGAAGCTTGGATCATGTCGAGTGATCTTGGAATGCGGCGACGCCGGGCCGTTTGGCGGGCTTCTCATAGAGGCACGAAGGAAATGGACTATCTCCTTGGTCGCTTCGCCGAGCAAGCCGTCGACAGTATGAATTCCGGGGAAATTTCCGTCCTGGAGCGCCTGATCGAGATGCAGGACCCCGAGATCGAGCTGTCGGTCTATGAGGGCTACTCGCTGGGCGACAAGGATCTGGACAAGCTGATCGCCCTGATCCGCGAGTTCCATGATTTTCCCGGAGCCCGGCAATAGCCGCGCGTTTTGAGTAAGCCCGAGCGTGATGAGTTCTCAAATGCCATTGCCATCCCTGCCTGTCGACCGCCTGTTGGCGGGGCAGCGCGCCATCGCCAGTGGCGTCCCCGAAGGGCTGGACGCGCTGGTGCTGGCCGAATTGGCACGGCATACGAGCGCGCCCATCCTGCACGTGGCCCGGGACGGCCATCGGCTCGCGACCCTCGAGGAGGCGATCGGGTTTTTTGCGCCCGATGTGCGTGTCTTGACCTTTCCGGCCTGGGACAGCGTGCCTTACGACAGGGTCGGCCCCAATGCGGAGATCGTCGCCGACCGGATCGAAGCCCTTTCGGCGCTTGCGGCGCGGGACGCGGGCGATAAGACTCCGCTCGTGCTGCTGACATCCGTGAATGCCGTCGTGCAGCGCGTCCCGCCGAAGAGCTTTATCGAAGCTTCAAGTCTAAGCCTTCGCGCCGGCAATGTTCTGAACATGGGCAAGCTCGTGGAGCGGCTGGAGACGGCCGGCTACGCCCGTGCCAGCACGGTGACCGATGCGGGGCAGTATGCAGTACGGGGCGGCATCCTCGATCTGTATCCGCCGGGCGGGCAGCCGGTCCGCCTCGACTTCTTCGGCGATACGCTGGAATCGATCCGTGCCTTCAATCCCGAAACGCAGCGCACGGAATCCCGCGTCGAGGCGATTGACTTCCTGCCCATGAGTGAAGTGGCGCTCACGCCCGACGTGAGAAGCGGTTTCCGGCAGCGCTACGTGGAGCTGTTCGGCACCGTGACCGGGGACGATCCGCTTTATGAGGCCATTTCGGCGGGCCAGCAGCATCAGGGCATGGAGCACTGGCTCCCGCTCTTTCACGATGGGCTCGACACGCTGTTCGATTATGTCCCTGGCGCGGTCGTCACGCTCGATCCGTTGTCGGACGATGCCCGCGAGAGCCGTCTGGAGCAGGTCGCCGACCACCATGACGCGCGCGCCGAGGCGCTGGAGCGGAAGGCGTTTGGTGCGCCGCCTTATCACCCGGTCCCGGCCGACAGCATGTTCCTGATCGAGTCCGAGTGGCAGGGCCTCTTGAAGGCCGCGCCGCATGTCATCGCATTCGATACGTTCGAACGTCCCGAAGCGGACGGCATCGCGATTGTGTCCTTCGGCGGCAGACAAGGACGTTCGTTTGCACCGGAACGGCAAACCGAAGGCGCCAATGTCTTCGACGCTGTCGTGGCCCATGCCAAGACACTGATTGCCGCGAAGAAGATCGTCATTGTGGCCTGCTGGAGTGCGGGCGCGCGGGAACGACTCGCCGCGCTTCTGGCCGAGCATGGCTTGGACGGCACGGTGCGCGTCGAGACCTTTCCGGACACGATTGCAGCCCAACACGACGCGGTGTCCGTGGCGGTACTGCCGCTTGAGACCGGTTTTGAGTCGCCCGGCATCGCGGTTGTCGGCGAGCAGGACATTCTGGGCGACCGGCTCGTGCGGAAGGCACGCAAGCCCAAAGCCTCCGACGCGCTGACAGAGGCCTCGACTCTCGCGGTCGGCGATGTCGTGGTGCATGCCGATCACGGCATCGGGCGCTTCGTGGGCCTCAGCACGATCGAGGCCGCCGGTGAGCCGCACGATTGCCTGGAGCTGCACTATCAAGGCAACGATAAGCTCTATTTGCCGGTCGAGAATATTGAACTTCTGACCCGCTATGGCTCGGACGAAACCAGCGTCGTTCTGGACAAGCTCGGGGGCGTCGCCTGGCAGTCGCGCAAGGCCAAGCTGAAGCAGCGCATTCGCGACATGGCCGAAAAGCTCATCAAGGTTGCCGCCATGCGGGAGCTGCGCACCGCGCCGTCCCTTGCGCCCCCCGACGGCACTTACGAGGAGTTCGCTGCGCGTTTCCCGTATGAGGAGACGGAAGACCAGATGACCAGCATCAACGCCGTGCTGGACGATCTGGCGAGCGGTCGGCCCATGGACCGGCTTGTGTGCGGCGACGTGGGCTTCGGCAAGACCGAGATTGCGCTGCGGGCGAGCCTCGTGGCCGTGCTCTCAGGCAAGCAAGTGGCGGTCGTGGTGCCAACGACGCTCCTGGCCCGTCAGCACTTCAACACTTTCGAGGAGCGCTTCCGTGGTTTCCCGGTGCGGATTGCGCAGGCCTCGCGCCTGGTCTCGGCCAAAGACTTGAGCGGGACCAAGGAGGGGCTGAAGAACGGTGACATCGATATTGTCATCGGTACGCACGCGCTGCTTGGAAAATCGATCGACTTTGCCGATCTCGGCCTTCTCATCATCGACGAGGAGCAGCATTTCGGTGTGAAGCATAAGGAGCGTCTGAAAGAACTGCGCGAGGACGTGCATGTGCTGACGCTCAGCGCCACGCCTATTCCGCGTACGCTGCAGCTGGCCATGTCGGGCGTGCGCGAGATGTCGTTGATCGCAACGCCGCCCGTGGACCGGCTCGCGGTGCGCACCTATGTGTCGCCGTTCGATCTCATGACGCTGCGCGAAGCGCTCTTGCGCGAACGATTCCGGGGCGGGCAGACCTTCTTCGTCGTGCCGCGCGTTTCCGATCTCGACGAGGCCGGCGCGTTCTTGCAGGAGCATGTGCCGGAACTGCGCGTCGCACGGGCCCACGGGCAGATGAGCTCAAGCGAACTCGACGACGTGATGAACGCGTTCTACGACCGGCAATACGATGTGCTGCTGTCCACGACCATCGTCGAAAGTGGGCTCGACATTCCGTCGGCCAATACGCTGATCGTGTATCGCGCGGATCGTTTCGGCCTTGCCCAGCTTTACCAGCTTCGGGGCCGCGTCGGCCGATCCAAGATCCGCGCCTATGCCTATTTCACGATCCCGGCCGACGCGCGCATCACTCCGGCCGCCCAGAAGCGCCTGAAAGTGCTGCAATCGCTCGACACGCTGGGCGCTGGGTTCATCCTCGCGAGCCACGATCTCGACCTACGCGGTGCGGGCAACCTCCTCGGCGAAGAACAGTCCGGGCATATTCGCGAGGTTGGATTCGAGCTCTACCAGTCGATGCTTGAAGAGGCCGTCGCCGCACTGAAGGAAGGCGGCGGCGCGTTGGTCGAGGATCAGTGGAGCCCGCGCATCAATCTCGGAACAGCGGTGCTGATCCCGGAGGAATACGTGCCCGATCTTCAGGTCCGGCTCGGCCTCTACCGGCGCTTGTCGGGCGTGGAGACCCAAGAGTCTAACGAGGCCTTCGCCGCCGAATTGATCGACCGTTTCGGTCCGCTGCCGGACGAAGTGCGCCACCTTCTCGACGTGGTTGAGATCAAGGGGCTATGCCGTCAGGCGGGTGTGGAGCAAATCGATGCCGGGCCGAAGGGTGCCGTGGTCCTCTTCCGCAACAACGAATTCGCGAACCCCGAGGGACTCCTGCGGTTCATCAGCAAATATGCGCGCAAGATCAAAGTGCAGCCCGACCACAAGCTGATCTTCTATGGCAATTGGCCAAGTGCGGAGGACCGGCTCATCGGTGCCCGCGACTTCCTCAAAGAGCTCGCCAAAATTGCCGGTGTGGACAAGAAGGCCGCGTAGGCCCTGCGTCATAGGCCATAAGGGGTCCACAGAGCCTGCCGGCGCCAGGCTTGCGGAACGGCAAGTTGACCGCGAAGCTGTGTCTTGTGCTCCGACAGGCTGAGCGATTGCCATGCGCCACGCCATTCCTCCGGCAGGCGATAGGGCGGCCTCACGTCGTCGTCCGGCTTGAAGCCGAGGCAGCCGTAATAGCCCGGATCGCCCAGGACGAAGACCCAGCCCGTGCCGGCGTTCTGCAAATGCCGCAAGCCGGCGCGAAGAAGCGCGCTGCCAATCCCTTGTCGTTGCCGGTCGGGCGCGACGGCCACCGGTCCTAAGAGCGCGACATTGTCTCCTCTCCCGGCAAGGCTGCATGGAGTGAAAGCCGCATGAGCCACAAGCCCGTTATTGGCTAATCCCACGAACGAGATCGCCACCAATTCTTGTAGGTCGCGCACGAGTGGCACCAGATCTTCATCCGGAAACGCCGCCGGGTAGAGGGCCTCGATCGCGGGCGCATCGGCCGGCAGTGCTTGGCGTATCTCAACGTTTTTGATCATCGTGCGGATGCCGCCTTTGCGCGGAGTTCAGCCTAGGCGGACCCGCTAAACCTCGCGCAAGATCTCCGCGCGTAAGATGGCACCATCATCGCCGCGCGGGATTTCTTGAACCACGAGAAGCTTATCCGGGAACTTGTATGGCGCGACGCTCCGCTCGGTGAGGAAACGATGTAGCCCGTCCAAGGATACGGGCACAGAGGGCGCGGGCACCACAGCGGCGAAGATCCGATCGCCCAACACAGGGTCCGGCAGGACGAATGAGGCCGCGTCGAGGAACTCGGGAAAGGCCTGATAGAGCCCGTCGAGCTCCGACGCCGCGATCGTGAAGCCGCCATGATAGACAAGCTCGGGATCGCGGGAGACGAGGAGGCGGCCATTACGAGCCTCTCCATGAAGCCCCGTCTTGATGAACCCATCGGCGTCGCGCGCGGCTGCGCCGCTCGCACGGCCGCGCGGAACCAGGGGGCCACGGATCGAGATGTCTTTGGCCACGGACTCGCTGCCGTTCGTCAGTTCGGTATCGAGAAACGCTACGACGTCCCCGCCATCGACGATCTCGAACGTGCCTGAAGGAAGCGTTCCGCGGTCGGCGCCCTCGCGTGCTCGCTCCACGAGACAGGCCAGATCGCCCAGCGGGTACACGTCGAAGGCGCCACGATCATCCAGAGCGGCAGCGCCGGCGTGCTCGGCGAGCTTGGGTGCGGCCCAGACTCGGCCAACATGGCGGAGCTTGCATTGAGGGTCGGCGAAGATGCCGTCTGCTGTGAAGCGATCCAAGACCGTCCCTGGCAGTGCGGTCGCGGTCGCGCCGTTGGTCAGAATTTGCTGAACGAGCACGTCGTATTCGAACGGGTCGTGCTGTACGAGGGCCGTGCCGCCGATCAGCCAGGGCGCGAGCCCGGCGCTGATCCCGACAGGGCCGGTGAGCGGAAAAGCGTTCAGGAGAACGTCGTGGCGATCGAGGGACAGCGCCATGACGCTCAACGCTCCTTGCAGCAGCAGGTCGTTTTCGTGCCGGAAGAGGGGTACTAGGGCAGCGCCGGCGCGGGCGGTAAAGGTGACGAGAGAGGGACCTGTGTTGGCGCGGGGGATAAACCCGGGCGAGGGGCCATCCAGTACAGCATCGTCCAGAGACGAGACCCCGTCAGGCAAGTCCGGGCCGAAGCCCATCACGAAGCGGACCGAGAGCCGTGTGGCGGCCACGTCGCGCAAGAGCTCGGCCGGGCGTTCTCCGGCATAGGCAGATGCGCCGATCAAGCCGACAAGCTCAAGCATGTCGCAGACCCGCGCGATCTCCGTGCCGCGCCACAGCATGGGGATGGCGGCGACGGTCAGCCCGGCCCGCCAGGCACCCAAGAGCGTCAGCGGAGACTCGACCAAGTTCGGGAGCTGCACCGCGACGCAGTCGCCGGGCATGAGGCCCAGATGTACGAAATACGCAGCAAGGGCCTCGACGGCCGTGTCCGCCTCGCCAAAGGACAGGCGCCTTGGGGCGGATGGGATGAGGGATTGGCGGTTCGGCGGGTCGAGCAGCGCCAGAGCGTCTGGCGTTTGCTGGGTGCGGCGGCGCAGCAGGCCCGCGGGCGTGATCCGGGCGCTGTCCTGAGGCCTTTCGTGTTGTGGCGCAGCTAGCGTTGTCATGGGCTCAAATGGCTCAGATGGCTCAAATTCGGTCGTCGGTCGCTAGGGCTCTCGCATCTCGGCGCTTGTATCGGGATCCTCGTCGTACCACCACGCGTCGATCTGGTAGCCGTAGAGCGGCGTTTTGTCCGGGCGTTTAAGTCTCTTCCAGTGCGCCACCCATTGATCCGGTAGATAGAACAACGGGACCACGTAGTCACCGGACAGCAGAACGCGATCCAGCGCCCGCACGGCGGAAACGAAATCCTCCCGGGTCTTGGCCTCCAAAATGGCCGTGATCATCGCGTCCACGGCAACGTTCTGGACCCCGGCCAGGTTCAACGACCCTTGCGCCTTGGCCGCCTTGCTGCCCCAGCGGAACGACTGTTCGTTGCCCGGCGAGAGCGAAGCCCCCCAGAAATTGGGAATCATGTCGAAATCGAAGGTCTGCTTGCGTCTCTCATATTGGGCCGAGTCGACCTGACGGATCCGCACGTCGATCCCGACCTTCTTCAAGGCGCCCGCATAAGTGAGAAGCAGGCGCTCCTGGCCCCTGGTTCTGGCCAGAATCTCGAAGGTGAAGGGCTCGCCGGTCTCGGTGTTGACGAGCGTGCCGTCTTTCAAGGTGTAGCCGGCCTCTTCCAGGAGCTTGAGTGCTTCGATGCGGCCCTCCCGGTTCTGGCCCGACCCGTCGCTAGCGGCAAACGAGAATGTCCCCTCCATGATCTCCGGCTTGACGGCGTCCGGGAACGGCGCCAGCAGGGCACGCTCGGTGGCGTCCGCCGGGCGCCCATGGGAGGACAGCTCGGAACGGGCGAAATAGCTCTGCGAATAGGCGAACAAGTTGTGATAGAGCGTCCGGTCGACCCAGTTGTAGTCGAACAGCCGGATCAGTGCCTGGCGCACACGCGGATCGGCGAACTGGGGTCGGCGCGTGTTGAAGGCGAGGGCGGACATGCCCGCCGGCGTCTCGATGGGAAGTGCTTCCTTCGAAACGCGGCCCGCGCGCATGGCTGGAAAGTTATAGCCTTGGGCCCAACGGTTGGGAGAGAGCTCGTCGCGAAGGTCCACGAGCCCGGACTTGAAGGCCTCGAATACTGAGCTCGCATCCCGGAAGTAATCAACCCGGATCTCATCGAAATTGTAGCGCCCGCGATTGACGGGCAGGTCCCGACCCCAATAGGCGGGGTTGCGCTTGTATGTGATGCTTTTGCCCGGGTCCACCTGGTCCACGACATAGGGGCCGCTGCCGAGCGGCGCTTCGAGCGTGGTCATCTCGAAGGTCTCCGGTGTCAGGGCGTGGCCCGGCAGAATGGGCATCAGCCCCATGATCAGGGGCATTTCCCGGTCGCCTGAGTCATCAAAGGTAAAGCGCACGGAGCGGTCGCCCGTCTTTTCGACCTTCGTGACCTTCCTGTAGTAGGAGCGGTGATTGGGGCGTCCGCGGTCTCGAAGGACCGTATAGGAGAATATGACGTCGTCGACGGTGATTGGGGTGCCGTCGGAAAATTTCGCGTCCGGGTGCAGCGTGTATTCGACCCAGGACCGGTCGGCGGGCGTATCGACCGTTTCGGCGATCAGGCCGTAAAGGGTGAAGGGCTCATCATAGGCCCGCGCCATCAGGGTCTCGAAGACATATTCGCGCATGCCATCCGCCGAGCCGCCCTTTACGATGAAGGGATTCAGGCTGTCGAAGGTGCCTTGTTTGGCGAAGCGGGCCCGGCCGCCTTTGGGCGCATCGGGGTTCACATAGGGAAAATGAGAAAAATCAGCTTCTTCGCGGGGCTCGCCATGCATGGCCAGTCCGCCTTTCGGGTCCGCCAGGGCTCCCACTGGCAAGAGCAGGAGACCCGCGGTCAGAAGCAAAATAGGGGCTTTCAACGAAGACCTTGGATGGCTATAGATGCCAGCGTGTTACGCTATCTCGTTAAAGGTAACATTCCTGATCAAGAATTCTTATGCCGGACCGATTCCTTCCCCAGTCTAAACCAATGGAAGGCTGAGAGTGCGGCAAGCCCGAGACAGCGGTCATCAGCCACGCCCGCGCCGCATTTCGGGTATTGACCCTAGACTGAAAGAATGGGCACCGAATAAGGGCAGCAGGCCTGTGCAAGCCCACATTTTGAGAGGAAAGGTCGTTTAATGATCTGGTCCAAGGATCGCTGGAACAGCTTTCGCCGCGACGCGGCGCATACGGTGTTGGGGGCATGTCTTCTGGCGCTTGGCGTAACCTCTGCCAGCGTGGTTGCGATGGCTCAGCAGCCCAACTCTTCCGCCGCGCCGAAGGGCGCGCCGGCCGCCGGTGCCGTGGGTGTCGCTCAGGACGCTTGGGTTAAGCTGTGCATGAAGAACGAGCAAACCGGCAGCAAGCAGATTTGTTTGGTCAATCATGAGGGCCTCGAGCCTAACACCGGCATGGTGCTGATCGCCGCGGCAGTGCGTGTTGCGGAAGGCGACGAGAAGAAGCAGCTTCTCGTCCGCGTGCCGACGGCCTATGCGCTTGTGATGCCCGCTGGCGTGCAAATTCGGATCGACGAGCAGGAGCCCATCCAGCTGCAATACTCGATCTGCTTCCCGACCAGCTGCCAGGTTCAGATGGAGCTCACCGACGATCTCCTGCAGAAGATGCGCGGGGGCAATCAGATGGTCGTTGCCGCTATGAACGTCCAGCAAAAGACCATGGGTTTCCCGGTACCGTTGACTGGCTTCACCAAAGCCTTTGACGGCCCGCCGGTCGACAACAAGGTATATGAGGAGCAACGCCGTCAGCTGATGGAAATGTTTCGCAAGCGCCAGCAGGAGCTGGCCGCCAAGGCCCGCCAGGGGCAAGGCGTCCCGGGGCAACCCGGCGCGGCACCGCAACCCGGCGCGGCACCGCAGCCAGGCGCGGTCCCGCAGCAATAGCAGCGGGCGCCTTAGCTCGCCGCCGACGGCGCCGTGAAAGACAAGATTAGGCCGCGTAGGATCTCCTGCGCGGCCTTCCTTTTAGGATGGGGTGTGTGCATAAGGCAGTGGCCGAAGCGGCTATGCGCACCGGCTACGCCCGGAGGCTAATGCTCTTGTACGTAGCGGAAGCGAAAGACGCCGTCTCTTAGGTCTTCGAAGAACTCGGAGATCTGTGGATGGCGCAGAGGCTCGTCGGATTCGTCCGGCAGCAGGTTCTGCTCCGAGACATAGGCGACGTACTCGGTCTCCGCGTTCTCGGCCAGAAGGTGGTAATACGGCTGGTCCTTGGCCGGCCGGACGTCCAGGGGGATCGAGGCATACCATTCGTCGGTGTTCGAGAAGGTCGGATCCACGTCAAAGATGACGCCGCGGAAGGGATAGACCCGGTGCCGCACCACCTGACCGATCTGAAATCGAGCATTTCGAACTGTAGACATCATTCGACAGATAAGATCGTGGGGCACGCACAGTGTCAACGCGGGATGACGGCGCCTCAGGACCAGCGTCGATTTGACCACATAAACTGTTCTGGATTCTCCCGAATCCACGCTTCGAAGTAGCGTTGGATAGCCGCTGTGATGGCGCGAATGTCCTCGGCCTGGTTCTGGGTGCGGGGGACTCGGAGCTCGTTGACATTGACGTTGAAAACCGAGCGATTTCCGATCCGCACGCAACGGCCGATCCAGATGCGGGCACCGACCCGGCGCGCGATCATCGCCGCGATCGGCATGCTCTTGGCGAGATGTCCAAAAAACGGCACCTCGATGCCGTTCCGGTCGTAAAGGTCGGAGATGAAGCCGAGACGCCCGCCTTGGCGGACAAAATCCATGATGAGGCGCGCCGTCTTCTGCGTTTCGTCGTCGCCGGCTGTCCGGCCACGACCAAAAAGCCCTCCTGGATAAAGGGCTTGGCGCTGCTCGCGAAGATAACGGTCGACGTAAGGATTCTTCACGGACCGGTAGACGCCTGCGGGCTTCACACCGGCGAGGGTGACCGGCCACATGCCGATTTCCCAGTTGCCCATATGCATGGTGACGATGAGGGCGGGCCCCATCTTGTCCTTGTAGCGGCCGATCCAATGGCCGTTGGTCACGTGGAGCCGACTGGGGTCCTTGATGATGCGGTCGATATTCATCGTCTCGACCATCACCCGGCCGAGATTGTCCCACGCGGCAACGGCGATCCGCTCGCGCTCTTCTGGCGTTTTCTCGGGAAAAGCCCGCTCCAGATTGGCCAGGGCCCGCTTGTGACGCCGATTGCGTTTGCCTAGCACGCGCCAGAAGAACGCCGAGATATCGCAGGCGGTGTCGAGCGGGACCAAACGCACAAGGCCGATCAGGAAGCGCAAGCCTCCATATTCAAGCCGGTACCTCAGGTCGGTTGCAAAGGACGTGTCGAGGGAATTCGCCAAGAGGTTTTGTCTTTCGTTGGGTCTTTACGATTTGTGCGGGAAGCCCCGATGCGCTCTCAAGGCGGGCCTTTGAAAACGCATCGTCTTGAAGAAACTCGCAAGCGGCGTCAAGCGGGCATGGTCTCGATCGGACGCATGAGGCGCGGCAGGTCGGCGGGCGGGGCAAGTCCGGCCTGCATCACCAGCCGTTTCAGGGGGGCAAAGGTCTTGAGCCCGGTGAGGACCGCGCTGCGCGCCAATTGGACCGGTACAAGAGTGGTCAAAAGCGAGCGGCCCAAAAGGTCGACGCCGACCGTTCGAGACAGGACGTCGAGCTGGCGGGCCCGGACATATTGGGCGAGGACATGGGAGCCGCCCGGATCGCGCCCGTGGCGCAAGGCATCCGCCACGCAGTCCGCAAGGGCGGCGGCATCGCGCATACCAAGGTTGAGCCCCTGCGCGCCGATGGGCGCCATGATATGCGCCGCTTCGCCGACCAAGGCGGTGCGGTTGGCCGCGAGCTGTTTGGCGGTCAGCCCTGCCACGGGGAAGCAGGCGCGTGGTCCCACGTCGGAAATCACGCCGAGCGTCTCGTCGAAATGCTCCTGCAGGCTTGCCGCGAAGCGGGTTTCGTCTTTGTCCATGAGGGCTTTGGCTTCTGCCGCACTGCAGACCCAGACAAGGCTCGACGTTTGCGGGTCGGGCGTCGGCACGCTCGTCACCGAGCCGCCCTCGCGGTGCAGCTCCGTTGCGACTCCCTCGTGGGGCAGACTGTGGCGGAAGCTGGAGGCGATGGCGGACTGATCGTACCGCCAGTCCCTTGTTTCGATGTTGGCCGCCTGGCGGCACACTGAGCGGCGTCCGTCGGCACCGGCAACGAGCTGGGCTTTGAGCTGTTCGCCCGTGCCCAGAGTCAATGTGGCTCGGTCGTCATCAAGGCCCACTCTTTCGATGGTTTCAGGCATGACATGGGGGATCACCTCACGCGCGCGGTCGTAGAGCACGGCGTTCAAAGCGGTGTTTGCGATATTGAAGCCGAATGTCTTTAGGCCCAGCTCCCGGGCCTCGAACGAAATGTCAGGGGACCGCAGCAGGCTCCGGGACGCATCGACGATCCGGATCGCCATCAAAGGGGCTGCATCAAGTGCAAGCTGATCCCAGACGCCAAGGCGTTTCAGGAAGTCGACGGAGTTCGTCAGCAGGGCGGCGGTACGAGTCTCGGGCCGAGGCAGAGCGGCCTTCGGAGGCGGCGGGCCGGCGAGCGCCACCGCCGCACCGACGTGATGGAGCGCAAGCGCCGTCGCGATGCCGGCGGGGCCGGCGCCGACCACCACGACATCAAACAACGGCCTGTCCATTCTGGGCGCGGTCATGCTCGATCCTTCCTGTCTCGTGATAGCCCAGCGAGCGCTGCAACGCACGGCCAAGATTATGGCCACGTCGGACGGCGTGCCCAAGTCACGAGGGCCGTCGACTGCCCTCTGGGGCGGCGCCCTATAGGCGAATCTTCGGACCCGCCGCACTGCCGTGAACGGCAATGTCGCCAGAATCGACAGAACGTTCCCTCAAGTACCTTTAACCCCTTCTGGGAGCCACACTTTCGTCGATAGGGCCGACGCGCTCGGATCAAGGTGCACACCAGGGGCTTTGCGCGCTGCAAAAGACAAAAAAAGGAGTTTAGGCTGTCACTTCTCGACCTGTGCTGCGGCGTGCAAAGAGGCGCTTAAAGCAGCAATTTATGGGGTGTGGATGAGGGTGCGCACGAATGGGTTTCAGGTGGGTCCAAGGGCCCCGTGGCCAATGTGCAACAGAGCCTCGCGAAATCCCCCGCGTCGCCGCACTGTCACACACCCGTCATTGGTCTGGAAATAGAACGTTAAGCGAGGTTCGCAGGAAGCAGGCTCGCCGAGTTGCTGAGTTCAAGTGGGGACTGAAGATCTCCTCAGCCCAGCGGCGAAGGCAGACTTATAACCTTTTAACTCTATCAGATTGGAGAGAGGGGTCATGATCGGGGGACTTAAGAAAGAAGGTCTTTATCTGTTTGCGGGCGCCAGTGTGTTCGCAATCCTTGCCTCGGCAGCACCGGTTGCCAAGGCGCAGTACATCACCAAGGCGGAGTTCGAGGATTACAAGAAGTCGCAGCCCAAGGTGCAGTGGAAGGGCGCGCCGATGATTTCGAGCCAGGACGGCAAGTTCAGCTTCAAGGTGCGTGGCCGTTTGCAGGTCGACTACAACAGCATCAACCAGGATGAGCGGATCACTGGCGAAGCGGACATCAACGATTGGGAAGCCCGCCGTGCTCGTCTCGGCGTTGAAGGTACGATCTGGTACGACTGGAAGTACAAGTTTGAAGTCGACTTCGCCGGTAACGAGACGGAGATCAAGGATGCCTACATCGCTTATGCCGGCTTCAGCGACTGGAACAACCTTCAGGTCCTGTTCGGTCAGTTTAAGGTCGCCAACTCGCTGGAAGGCATGACGAGCTCGCGCTACATCACCTTCATGGAGCGGGCGTTCTTCATCGAGGCGCTTGGGGGTGATCCCCGTGCACTCGGTGTCGGTATCCACGCCGGTAGCAATGACGACTTCGGCTGGTCGTTCCAGTCCAGCTTCAACGGTCCCAATATCGGCGACGACGGTGTTTGGGATGACGGTCCGTCTATCTGGGCGGCCCGTGCAACGATTGCGCCGATCAATACTGACGACGCCATCGTCCAGCTGGGTGCCAGCTATCGGAGCCGCAACAACGGCACCGAAGACGGTGTCTCGGCTCTCTACAACTACGAAGCCCGTCCCGGCCTTCACCTGGCCGACAAGTTTGTCGAAACCGAGCCGCTCGGCGAATCCGACCGGTCCTGGGGTCTTGAAGGTGCAGCCGTGTATCGCCGCTTCTCGGTCCAGGGTGAATACTCTGAGCTGAAATCGGACGTGCCGCACTACTACAAGAGCATGTCGACCCGCAGCCTGAACCCGGACTACAGCGGTTGGTATGTCTTCGGTAGCGTCTTCCTGACCGACGATATGCGGAACTACGAAGCCAAGAAGGGTAAGTTCGGCCGCGTGAAGCCTAACAGTCCGTTCGACATCAAGAACGGTGGTTGGGGCGCCTGGGAAGTTGCTGGTCGCTGGCAATCCGTCGACGTTGGTGCCGAGGCCTCCGCACTCCTGGCGGCTGGTCATGACTGCGACAAGTGCGGCGACGAAGAAGGCTGGACCCTCGCTCTGAACTGGTACCCGACCGCTTACACTCGGCTGATGTTCAATGTCATCGGCACCGATATTGGCGGCGCGTTCAACGACAACGACGGCGCCGGCATCGACGGTTTCGGCCTGCGCGGTCAGATCGACTGGTAAGTCGAGAAAACTTAGAAGCGAAGATGTCCCCTTTCGCCGAACTGCCGCCGCCCCTGTCCCGGGCGGCGGCCCTTTCTTCGAAAAGGTGCTGATCGAGTTAGTCTCACGGGTTTCGACCGATGGGCCTTTTTCGTATGAGGAGGCTCTTTAGCTTCAGACGTCTTCGTCCGAGACGGCCTCGTATGAGGCGTCCTGGTGCCCAACCGGCGATAGACCAGGCAGGGGCATTTGCGTTATGCAGGTGGCAGGGGTGCAACAGCCGTGAAGCCAGTCAAATTTCCATGACATTCGTTGAACTTCTCACCGATCCGCATGTCTGGGCGAGCTTCTTGGCCTTGAGCGCGATGGAAATCGTGCTCGGCATCGACAATGTCGTGTTCATTTCGGTGATGGTTCAG